>ORJL011814058.1_pt1 | contig 270602 bp, 251 predicted proteins | sample 1779941 | NCBI WGS metagenome assembly ORJL01 (sample SAMEA104232317, study PRJEB22302) | groundwater metagenome | biome: forest; feature: aquifer; material: groundwater | place: USA | collected 2011-08-07 | depth 5.8 m | reverse complement strand
ATTAACCGCGTATTTTTCCAAAACGCGGAATTTTGATTCCGGTTCCGGGTCGGTGATGGTTTGGGAGCCGCGCAGTTTCGCTAAAATTTTTAAAACTTCGTCATAGGCCACGCCGGCGCTAATTAAAATATCCTGGGCTTTTGATTTTATGCCGATCAGCGATAAAAACAGATGCTCGGTTGAAATATATTCATCGCCGATTTTATCCGCTTCTTTTTTAGCGCGTTCGAGTATCATGGCCACTTCGGCCGTGCCCTGGACCGTACCGAGGCTGGCCGCCACTAAAATTTTCGGCAGTTTTTCTAAAGCCGTTTGGGTCCGTTTATGCATGTCCAAAAAATTCACGCCCAGCTTCTCCAGAATCGGCTTGATCAAGCTCTCGCTTTGAGCGAGTAGGGAAGCGAGTAGGTGCAAAGCTTCGATCTGCTGCTGGCCGTTTTCCTGGGCCAGGATCTGGGCGTTGATAATCGCTTCTTGGGATTTATGAGTAAATTTATCAAACATATTTTTATTATAAAAAGTTAGTTAATTAGTTAGCACTCTTTAGCTTAGAGTGCTAACTTCAATATAATATGGCGCTAATGGTTTGTCAACCCCGTTAAATAAATTCGCTGCGAATTTCCGCTGAAGCGGATTTAACGGGGTCAAGGATAAGTATATAATAACCAAGAAATATTATTTTATCATTAAGCTATGCTATAATTGTGGATAAGAATAAATGGACTTTTAAAGGAGGGAAAGACGGCCATGAATTTCAAAACGGATTATCGCTCTAATGCCAAGAAAGTAATGGTCACTACCAACTCGTCAGAATGCGCTTTCCATGTCTGCCAGATTGCCAGAAATGGCATCGGTGATTTTGTGCACAACGCTTCTGACAAAATTTCCGGTAAAGCCATTGTGTTTATCTCGGATTTAGCCAAACCGGAAAACGTCGCTTTGGTGCTGGAAAAATTGGAACAAGCCGCTTTGGCCAAGGACCCTGAAGCTGAAGTAACGGCAATAAATTGCCAAACCGCCGGCCAACCTCCCTAGGAGGAAAAACTTAGGCGAAAAGGAGATAACTCATTACCATGGTTACCTCCTCTTTTTATTGCGAAAATTTGTCAGATTAAGTATAATAAGACCATGGATAAAATCAATATTTTAGGCATAAATATCTCTAATTTGGGGCGCGGCCAGGTTTTGGAAAAAATAGAAAATTATCTGGCGCGGGGCGGCCAGCGGCAGATCGTTACGCCTAACGCCGAGATAATTTTAGAAGCGATCGGGCATGACGAAGAGCTGTTTTTCATCTTAAATAAAGCTGATTTGGCCGTGCTGGACGGTTCAGGGCCGCAACTGGCGGCTTTGGCCATAGGCCATTTCATAAAAAGATACCCAGGCGCGGATCTTTTAAAAGACATTTTAGCCCTGGCCGAGAAGCGAGCCAAGCGAGTGGCGGTGTTTAATTGGCGCCACGGATTGTCAAGCGCCCAGGAAATTAGGCAGGCTTTAAAGAAAAAATACCCCAAATTAGAAATTACTGTTTTTGAGGTGGAGCGGCAAGCCGTTTTGGCCAAGCACCTTTTGGCTCAAGCCGGAGACTTCAAGCCTGATATCATATTTTCCACCCTGGGCGCGCCGCGACAGGAAAAATTTATTTATCATAATCTGCGAAAACTGCCGTCCGCCAAACTGGGAATGGGAGTGGGCGGGGCCTTTGATTTTTTGACCGGGCGCATCCGCCGCGCGCCGAAAATATTGCGAATTATCGGCCTGGAATGGCTGTGGCGCTTAATCAAGCAACCTTGGCGCATTAAAAGAATTTATCAGGCGGTAATAGTTTTTCCTTGTAAATTTTTGGCATGGCGTTTTGTTTTGCCTTGGCTGTACCGCGCTAATGTGGTTGGTTTGCTCTTTAAGCGCGAAAATGATAAATTTAAAATACTAATCGTGGAGCGGACCGACAGTCCGGGCCATTGGCAGCTACCCCAGGGCGGAACGGACGGCCAGAGCTTAGCTCAAGCCGGGGAACGGGAGCTAAGAGAAGAAATAAATACCGATAAATTCAAGTCGGTCGCGGTTTTTAGTAATCTGCATCAATACGAATTCGGCGACTCCACGGGCAAGTTCATGGTTTTAGCTAAGGCTAGGGGCTACAAAGGCCAAGTCCAGGGATTGTTCATCGCCGAATTTTTAGGCGATAACAAAGATATCAAAGTAAATTTTTGGGAACATACAGCTTGGCGCTGGGTTGAGGCGGAAAAGTTAGTAGAATCAGTCCACCCGGTGCGCCGGCCGTCGGCCAAAATTTTTATGGAAAAGTTTGAAGAGTCTGTCATTTCGACTGTAGGGAGAAATCTTTAATTAGCAGGCGTTTAACAAGTATTAAAGATCTCTCGCCCTTTCAGAGCTCGAGATGACAATCCATTTTCTGTCATTTCGACCGTAGGGAGAAATCTTTAATACGCGGTATATATGAGGAGGGAATATCAATTTTTTGTTTATATTCTGAGCAATTTTAAAAGAACGACTTATTACGTCGGCTTTACCAATAACATTGTTAGAAGAATTATTGAACATAAAAATGGCGTGGGTTCAAAGTTTACTAAATTATATAAGCTAACAGATTTGCTATATTATGAGCAATATCAATATGCTGATGACGCGATATCCAGAGAAAAGGAAATCAAGAAATGGCGCCGGGAGAAAAAGCTAAATTTAATTAAATCAGAAAATCCAGTAATGAAAGATTTAAGCCATGAATTATTATTAGAATATGGTATTTCGCAAAAGGAAACGAATGATTATTTAAAAAGTATTAAAGATCTCTCGTCGCTTCGCTCCTCGAGATGACAAAATCAGTATATGTCAAAAAATATCAGACTGCGCTTCGCGCCGTCGCCCACCGGTTATCTGCATATCGGCAGTCTAAGGACTGTCTTGTTTGATTATCTGGCGGCCAAGACTTTGGGCGGAAAATTAATCCTAAGGATTGAAGACACGGACCAGAAGAGGGAAGTGGCCGGCGCGGTCGAAAGTTTAGTAGACACACTAGATTGGGTCGGGCTTACATTTGACGAAGGGCCGGGGCTGGGCGGGGAGTCTGGTCCGTATATCCAATCAGAGAGAAAAGATATTTATCATGAGCATTTGCAAATTTTATTAAACCAGGGGGCGGCTTACCGCTGTTTCTGCTCGGCCGAGCGGCTGAAGGACATGCGCGAAAAACAGCAGGCGGCTAAACTGCCGCCCCGCTATGACCGGACCTGCCGCGAGTTAAGCGAGGCGGAAATTAAAAGCAAGCTGGACGCCGGCCAAACCTTTGTCATCAGGCAAAAGATGCCGCTTGAAGGAGAAACTATTGTGCATGACGAATTGCGCGGCGAAATTAAATTTAAAAACACTGACCTGGAAGACCAGGTTTTAATCAAATCGGACGGCCTGCCGACTTACCAGTTTGCCGTAGTGGTCGATGACCATCTGATGGAAATCAGCCATGTCCTGCGCGGCGAGGAATGGATTTCAAGTTTTCCTAAAAATATTTTGCTATATCAGGCGTTCGGCTGGACGGCGCCAAAATTTATTCATCTAGCCTTAACTCTTAATAAAGAAGGCGGAAAATTATCAAAGCGCCAGGGCGACGTGGCGGTTGAGGACTACCGGGCCAAAGGCTATCTGGCGGAAGCGATTTTGAATTTTTGCGTTCTGCAGGGCTGGCATCCGGCTGGCGACAACGAGCTATTGTCCTTAGGCCAGATGGTCGAGCAATTTGATTATCATGATCTGGGCACCAGTCCGGCGATTTTTGACATAGAAAAGCTTGATTATTTTAACGGCTATTACATCAGGCAGATGCCGCTGGAAAAGTTGGCAGAGTTATGCCTGCCTTATTTAAATCAGGTTTATACGAAAAAATTTGGCTTTGATTACATAAAAAAAGCCATTGGTCTGGAGCAAGAGCGGCTTAAGAAGCTATGCGAGATTGGGGAATTGACTGAATTTTTTTTCGTAGAAGCTCCTGATTACGAGCCTGAGCTGCTAGTCTGGAAAAAAACCGCGCCTGAGCAGATTAAAGAAAATTTACAAATGATTTATGACATGCTGGAAAAAATTTCCGAAGACGATTGGACTAAGGAAAATCTGGAAAAAAATATCATAGATTATCTGAAAGCCAATAATTTAAAACTAGGGGATTATCTTTGGCCCACGCGCGCCGCTCTAACCGGCCGAGCCGCCAGTCCGGGCCCGTTTGAAGTGGCCGAAGTCTTAGGCAAAGAGCGAAGTTTAAAGCGGCTAAATTTAGGAATTAAGAAACTGTAAAATATTATGCGAAAATTTTATAAAAATATAGCAATATTTATATTAATTTTTATATTTTTGTCTAACCCCATAATCAGTCTGGGTCAGGCCGAAGCGGACAATCAGGAGGTTAAAGATTTAAATAAGCAGATTCAGGAGCAAAAAGACCGAATAAAAAAAATCCAGGATCAGCAAAAAGTTTATAGCCAGGCGATCGAGCAAAAGCAAAGGGAAAAAGCCAGTTTGAATAACCAGCTGGCGATTTTAGAAAACCGCTTGGCTAAAGCGGCGCTGGATATTGCCAGCGCGGCTACGGAAATCGACCGGACTAACCTGGAAATCGCCAAAGTTAATTTAGAAATAAAAGACAAAGATGCCCAGATTGAAAGCCAAAAAGAGCATATCGCCTCAGTCGTCAGGCTGATGCAAAAGCAGGATGATAAATCCAGCCTGGAAATTTTATTATTAAACGGCACCTTAAACGATTTCGTCAGCCAAGTTAAATATTTGGAAGATATCAATAAAGAAATCGGCAAAAGCCTTGAATCGCTCAAAGGCTTAAAGCAAGAGTTGGAAAATCAGCAGAAAAATTTAGGCGCCAAGCAGAAAGAATTGACTGGCTTAGTAGCTGACTTAGAAGATAAAAAGCTTTCTTTGTCCGGCGAGCAGGAAAATAAAGTGAATTTGCTTGACCAGACCAGGTCGTCGGAACGAGAGTATCAGCGCTTATTAAACCAGGCTAGGCGCGAGCAGGAGCAGGCCCAGTCCGATATCGTCAGCCTGGAAAAAACCGTCCGAGCCAAACTGCAAAAGATTTCCGGCGAAAAATTGGAATTTAACGATAACGGCTTTATCTGGCCGGTCATAAAAAATCGGGTGATGGCTTACTTCCATGACCCGGATTACCCTTACCGCTATATTTTCGAACATCCGGCGGTCGACATCAGGGCTTCCCAGGGCAGTTCTTTAAAGGCGGCCGCCTCCGGCTATGTCGCCATCGCTAAAGACGCGGGCAAGGGCTATAGCTATATTATGATCGTGCACGGCAACGGGCTGGCCACGGTGTACGGCCATGTTTCAAGGATTTTCGTCTCGCCGGATGAGTATGTCGTGCAAGGCCAAGCGATCGGCTTATCCGGCGGCATGCCCGGCACCAGCGGCGCCGGACCGCTAACCACCGGACCGCATCTGCATTTTGAAATCCGTTTAAACGGCGTGCCGGTTGACCCGCTGGAATATCTGCCTTAATTAAATGGACCATTTTACTTCCGTCCAAAACGCCTGTGAGCAGGCTTTACGAGTTTTTGGGCTTGATAATCTGCGTTTTCGGCCAATGGCCAGAATTGATAACCGCGTTAATGCCAAACGCGGTATTATTATCGGCCGGACAAATTTAAAAACCGGCTTAATCACGATTGATATTTTTACGCTTAAAAAAAGACAGCCGAAAAAAATTTCAGCTATCTTAAGCGTCCTGGCTCATGAAGCGGCGCACCATATTAAGCGGCCGTACCGCTCGCGCTTTAGAGGCCGGATAATTACCAGAATCCATTACCCGATTTTTTATCGCCAGGTCAAACGCAATATCAAGAAGCTAAAGCAAGACAAGATTTTAGGAGGATATTTTAGATAAGCGCCTAAGCGGGGGATTGGCGATAGTGTAAGCGCGAGCCTTAGGGGCGCTGGTGGAATTACAAAATTTTTATTTAAATTTTAGTTTATTCGCCGGTAAAGGATTATTCAAAATAAAATTGTCCGTAAGCTTATCCGCCGATTAACGCTTAGATTATAAATTATTAGAGGAGTGTGCGATCCGCCGGTCATTTGTAATATAATAGCGTCGCACAATATAACTTATGCGACGCTAGATAAATAATCTCGCTGTTGTTTTAAGCCGTTGCCTTAGTATCATTGTATAGTCATGCCAAAAATATCTATTTGGGGCGTAAATAATAAAATAAGTTTTAAAATTAATAAAAAAACGCCGATAATTACTACGCAGAATACAATTACTCCTAAAACGAATAAAGTTTTAAAAACCTTTTCCATATGATTGCTTGAATATTAAAATTTGCGACGCCGTCCGGTATGTACATACCTTTAAGCATTTTAATTTTAATGTATATAATTGTTAAAATCAGTTAAAACGTGGCTTCTCCGCCCCCTTGCGCTCATGGCCGCCGGTAAGCTTCATGTTATTTCGGTATACCCCGAGAAAAGCCGGTAGAATAATTATGTGTCGCAAAATATTATTTAATATAAACATTATTGGAGTACCTTAAATCTATATGTTCCTTTGATCTAAAATTATCTTTTAGTTTTTCTTTGATAACAATGTCCAATTTGGCAGTTTGTTCAGCCAGGTCGGCTTTTATGTTATAAAATATTTTAGGGCCGTCTAGGACTGAGACTTTTATGGTGTTGGTTTCTTTATCGACGATAAATCTCTCAACGGCTAGATTGTGCTTATTATCCTTAAATTCGTTGAATAAGTGATTAACGCAGCTGATTGAATCACGGTTGATGTTGGCTTGGCGGTCATTAATCTTAAGTTCAGTTTGATTTTCAATTAGCGGGTAATCGCGGTTGTTTATGTTCAAGGTATCAACTTGGCTGATAATAATACCATCAGAGTCGATATAATAATATTTGTCATCTTCGCGCCAAATCGCGGCTTGTTGTTTCTCTGTCAAGCTGATTTTTAAGGTGTGAAACAGCTTTTTTTTGATAGTAAGCTCTGACAAATAAAATTTTGACTGTAAAACGTCGTTCAAAGCGGTTTTATCAAAAAGTAATAAATTATTTTTGCCAATTACCCTGCCGCCGGCCACTTTCCAAACGGCTGCCTCGGTCTCAGATTTTAAATTATCATTTGCCCCGCTTATTTCAATATTGCTTATTTTAAAAAGTTTTGAAAAAAATAACAGCCAAATAAGGAGTAAAGTCGTTAATACGGCGGCAAAAATTGCTAGTTTTATTATATTGCCTGACTCCCCTTGCCCGACTCGCGATCTTTTATTCTGGAAAAATGGATTTTTATAGGTTTTGGCGCTGTATAAATATTTTCTTTTTTGGGGGCGCGTCGTCCTTAATTGTTTATATTTATTTCCAACCGGCAACATAAAATAATGAATTAATTTAATTATAGCAATTAAACGGCAAAACCGCAAAAGTTCCTTAATATTTTCTTTTAATTTTTCTTAATTTTTCAACAAAATAGTTTAACCAGTATTTTCCAGCCAGAGGAAAATCCTGCGTCTTAAGGTATTCACAGGCTCGTCCGCCAAAACCCATTTTGAACAAAGTTGGTCCGGCCCAAGGATGCTTTGGGTCGGTTTGCGGATTGGTATAGCCCCAAAAATCAAAGACCAAGCAATTTCTGGCTTGCGCCTCTTTAATCGCCTGCCAAGCGATTAAGTATGGAATAGACAGCTTGGCGTGCTTTAAGCCTGATGCCGCCTGATGATAAAAGGCTGTGTTGGCCCAAAAAATTACTAAGGCGGCGGCGATTAATTCGCCTTTATATTTTCCGAGAAACAACAGGGCGTTATTTTCTTTGGAGAAAATTTCAAATTCATTCCTGATATAACTCTCGGAAAATGGCGTGAAAGCTTGCTTTTTGGCTACCGCCTGATTTAGTTTAAAATAGGCTTCAAGGTCAGCCGGATTGGCGCTGGTTTCGATCGTGATCTCCGGGTTTTTTAAAGCTTGGCGGATAAGGTAGCGGGTGGTTTTTCTCAGGTTGGCCATAAGTTCAGCTTCCGGCTTGGCAATATCCAGCGCCCAAGTAGCCTCGTAAGCGTTGGCGTGCATCGGCGCTTCGCGCCAGCCGCAGCTTTTAATCAAATTGATATTTTCCGGATTTCTCCGCCATAAGGCGCTCATTCTGATGAAGCCGGCCTGCTCGGTTCGGCCGATTTTTTTAAGCTCATCCAGCAAAGCTAAAAAAATATTTTTTTGGTAGGCGGACAAGCAGTCGGTCTCCATTAAACTCGGCCCATGCTGGATTAAAAGAAACGTGCCTCGTTTGGCTTTAATTTTAGTTACCAAGGCCGTGCCGGCTAGCTTATCGCCGTCAAACATGCCCAGCCGCCAGATTTTGTTGCCCATTTTTTTCTGGAATTCTCCCCATTGCCAAGACCCGAGAAAGCTTCGCGAACCTGATTCAAGCGCGAAAGTTTCCCAGACTGATTTATCGGTAATATTTTTTATTTCTATGGGCATAGGTTGCTTTTATTATCTCGAGGAGCCGTTTACGCAGCTGATTATTCTTGCCGCGTCCGTCTCGCTGATTTGCCGGTCGGTCGGCAAATTGATTGATTGTCCGGCCAGGGCTTCGGCTTTAGGGCAGGCGCCTGGCCGATAGCCGGTTGGTTCAAACATAATATCGGCCGGCGCGATTGGGGTTTGATACCAGTCGCCTAAGATGATGCCCTGCTGTTTAGCCAGGCGCGCTAATTTTTTCGGATTTTCCGTTAAAACCGGATAGCGAAGGTAAACACAATCAGCTTTAGCTTTTAGCGGCAAGTTGATTTTTTTATGGTCAAGCAGGCTGTCGTATAGGCCGGCGATTTTTTTTTGGTGCTTAATTATTTCTTCCAGTTCGCCGAGCTGGTTAATTAGAATTTTTGCCAAGCAATCTGGCAGGCGTGCCGGATAGTCTTTCATTCTATCCCCTACTTTTTCTTCAGAATAAATGATTTTATTGATTATATTAAGATTTTTAGCTAATTTTAGCAATATTTTTCCGATGGTTAAGCTGTAAAGCGCTTTGCCGGCGTAGAAAATCGGGTAATGCATGAGGTGCTGAAAGATTTTGCTAACTGCCGATGGCGGCAAGTTATTTTTATAATCGGATAATTTTTTACCTACTTCTTCGTCGTTAGTTACAAGCGCGCCGCCGCGGACGCAGGAAATAATTTTATCCGAGCCAAAGCTTAACATGCCGACGTCTCCGAAAGCGCCGGTCAGCTTACCCTGATAGCGGGCGCCTAAAGAATGGGCGCAGTCTTCAATGATTTTTAAATTATATTTTTTAGCGATGGCTAATAATTCTTGTAGCCGCGCCGGCTGGCCGAAAGTATGCTGGATGATTAAAATTTTCGCGCGCGGCGTAATTTTTTTTTCCAAGTCAAGCGGGTCAATATTAAAATCATCGCCGACGTCAAGGTAGACCGGCGTAGCGCCGGCGTACTTAATGGCGTTGGCCACGACTAAGCAGGTATAGGCCTGGACTAATACCTCAGTCCCCTGTTCCGCGCCTAAGGCCTTTAAAGCAAAAAATAAAGCCGAGCGGCCGCTGTCAAAAACATGAGCCTGGCTGACGCTAAAATAATTTTTTATTTTAGTTTCGGCCTGGCCAGCGTATTGGCCGTCGCGCCAGCTAAGCCATTTCCAGGGTAATAATAAATAAGCCAGCGCCGTTAAAGTGTCTCGTCCGGTCAGATTCGGCGCGAAGCCGGTAAAAATTGTTTTTTTAAATATGGGCATTTTATGATTTTATTTCTCTCTGAACCATCTCCGGTAAGCGGTTTTCCAGTAAGATTATATTATTCTGAGCGTTTAAATTTTTAATTATTTCCAGAAGTTTTTCCGGATTGGTTTCAACTGTTATTTTAATAGCGCCCGCGCCGGCCTTTAGATCAGCGGCTGAATCTTCGGATATGATAATCAACTCGTCAGCTATTTCTGCGATTTTCTTGCCAACAGTTTCATGCCATTTCCGGCTGGCCTGACCGAGCTCTAGCATGCCCCGGGTGATTATGATTTTTTTTCGCCCGCCATAGCCGGCTAAAACCTCCAAGGCCGCTAAGAATCCTTCGGGGTTGGCGTTATAGCTGTCGTCAATAATCAGGTTTTGGCCGTAAAGATAAGTGTTCAGCACTTTTGGCGGGAGCTTAAGCGCGGCGCAAGCTTTCATGATTTCCTGGTCGTTAAATTTTAAGAATTTAGCGGCTAAAATTATCGGCGCAATGTTAAAACTGTTATGTCCGCCGATTACTGGCGCGGCTATTTTTAATTGCCCATCGTTTTTAAGCGCGGCCATAAAATTAATGCCTTTTTCCTGGCTTAGTATATCGGCGATTAAGCAATCAGGCTTAAATTCGGCCAGCGCGCCGAAAGTTTTAACTTGGCATTTTAACTCAGATAAAAATTCACGGCAATATTGGTTGTCTGAATTAGTTATGGCCAAGCCGTCCGCCGGCAAACTGTAGAGCAGCTCATATTTAGCGGTTTGCGTGTTTTTTATACTGCCCAAAAGCGACAGATGCTGGTCGCTGATTACGGTTAAAACGCCGATTTTCGGCTTAACCGCGCGGCACAGCGCGGCAATCTCCCCTATTTTGTAAGTTCCCATCTCCACCACAAAAATATCAAAATCGGAAAAATTATTTTTTAAAATAAATTGGGCCACGCCGATTTCTGAATTAATGTTGGCCGGCGTCATGATAACTTTATATTTTTCGCTTAAAATTTGCGCCAGGAAATTTTTGACCGTGGTTTTGCCGTAAGAGCCGGTAACGCCGACAACAATCAGGTTTTTGAATTTTGCGAGCTTACTTTCGGCAATTTTCAAATAAATAATTTTCGCCAGTCCGGTCGGCAGTTTCGCGGCCAAAGCCAAAACAGAAAAAATAAACCAGCGCAAAGCCAAGACCAGAAAGACTCTATGGTCGGCGTAAAAGCTGAAAAATAATAGAGCTTCGATTAAAATGGAGAAAGCGATCAAACCGAGAGCCTTAATTGTAAATTTTGGCCGCGGCAAATTTCGCTTTTGATATGCCCAAAAGTTAAAACATAAATCGATCGTTAGCGCGGCGAATAAAACGGCGGCAGTTTTAAAATTTATCGGGGTAATCAGAAAAATTATCAGATAAATAAACGGCCGCCATAAAACCCGCCAGCCGGAAAAAAATTTTTTGCCGCTTAGGGTACTGGCATAATCGCGCAATCGGTCCAGCCGGTATTCTTTAAATTGCCAGACATAGCAAAAGTGGCCGTAATCGGCCAAAGCGCTTAACAGCCAAAGCAATATAAAAATTAAGAACATTGGCATGGCATTATTTTAAGAAATTTTTTATAATTTCGTATAATTTTTCCGGCAGCTGTAAATGCAGGCCGTGTTTTCCGCCGGAAATTATTTCCAGTCGAGCGCCCGGAATCAACTCGGCTATTTTTTTTCCGCTAGTTAGCGGCACGTAGCTGTCTAAAGTCCCCCAGACAACTAAAGTCGGTGTTTTAATTTTTTTTAACTCTTCGGTTAAATCCTGGCAGATAATTTTTTTAAAAATTTCTCTTTTAATGCCGCTCGCCTCTTCGTAATCCAGCGCACCAGCCAATTTATATAAATATTTTCGCGCCGGGACGCTAAAGCTTTTTAGCGGCGGGATATTAAAAAAAGCCTTGCCGCACTTGGCCAGAATGCCTAAAACGGCCTTTCTTAAGCCGCGTTTCGGGCGAAGAGCCGCGGCGCCGCTTAAGACTAACCGGCTGATTAACTGTGGCTCGCGCGCCGCTAAATAGGCCGCTACCTGGCCGCCGAACGAATGGCCGAGCAGTACCGGCTTAATTAAATTTAACTCTTTAATTTTTTGGCTGACGAAGTCCGCGTACTCTTTTACGCCCCAGGCTTCAGCCGGGCAGGGTTCAGCGCCGAAACAAGGCAATTCCAAACAAATAACTTGGAAATCATCTTTGGCCAAATCGGAAAATTTGCGCCAAGACTCCCTTGTCCCGCCCCAGCCTGGTAAAATAAGTAATTGTCGCGGCATGTTATTTTTTCTTTTTAATAATTTTCAATTTGCTCGGCATGAATTTTCTTAAGACTTTGGGAATGGCAATTGAGCCGTCGGCTCGCTGATAGTTTTCCAAAATGGCGATTAAAATTCGCGGCGTAGGCAAAGCGGTATTATTAAGCATATAAACATACTTATTTTCTCCATTTTTATCTTTATATTTTACATTCAGCCTTCTGGCTTGCCAATCCAAGAAGTTTGAGGCTGAACCTGTTTCGCCATAGCCGTTACGGCTGGGAATCCAGGCTTCCAAATCAAACATTTTGTATTTTCCCGCACTCATATCGCCGGTGCAAATTTGAATTTGTCTAAAGGGCAGACCCAAATCTTTATGCAGCTCTTTAGACAATTCAATCATCTCCTGATGCAATTTATCTGATAATTTAACGTCGGCCGGGCAGATTATAACTTGCTCAATTTTCATAAATTCGTGCACGCGGTAAATGCCTTTTGTGTCTTTGCCGTATGAGCCGATTTCCGAACGGTAGCATTGAGAAAAGCCGGCGAATTTTACGGGCAAATCTTCGAGGTTTAGGACTTCGTCGGCATAGTAGGCCAGAAGAGAAGGTTCGGACGTGCCGATTAAAAATCGATCTTCTTTTTTTATGGTTCCATCGGCTAATTTTTCGTCATTGGCTATCTTATAAATTTCGTCGGTTTCCGAATTATATTTTTTGCCGGCGAAATAACCGCTGCCAAATAAAGCGAATTCCTTAACCAGAGTCGGCGGGATGACCGGCGTAAAACCCTTTTTAATTAATTTTTCCAAAGCGTACATTAAAAATGCAATAACTAAGGGGACGGCTTCGTTTTTTAAATAATAACCGCGGTAGCCGCCGACCTTGGCTCCGCGCTTAAAATCTATTAAATCCAGATCCTCGGCCAGTTCTATGTGGCTCTTGGGTATAAATTTAAACTTTGTCGGTTTACCCCATTTATAAATTTCAAGATTATCTTTCTCATCGCGGCCGATCGGGGTATCGTCAGAAGGAATATTGGGCACTTTAGCCATCAGCTCCAAATAAGAATCATTTATTTCTAAAGAATTTTTTTCCAGCTCGGCTATCTGCTCTTTGTATTTTCTGCCCTGGGAGATTTGTTCCTCGGACGGCTTGCCTTTTTGAAGCTCATCGGCCAACCGATTTCGCGCCGCCCTGATTTCACCTATTTTTGATTCCAATCCCCTTCTCTTTTCGTCGATTTCCAGTAGTTTATCAAGGTCAAGCTTAAGGTTTTTATTTTTTATCGCTAGTTTCAGCTTCTCCTTGTTTTCTCTGATGAATTTTATATCCAGCATACTTTTATTTGTTATATTTTTTTATGAATTTGGCTATAGCAATAATATATTTTTCAAAGTCGCTTAAATCGTTTTGCAAGTAATTATAAATTTTTTGCAAATCAACCTCGACGTAATCATGCACTAAAACATTCCGAAACTTAGCCAGATTGGAAAAATTTTCGGTTAATCGCGGCGTGATTATTTTTTGCGCGCCTAAAACTTCAAAAACCTCTTTGTTAGTTACCGGCGCCGGCAATTTTAGTTCGCTGATGATTATTTCGCCGATATCTATCGACGCTTCAGCCGCCAGCTGAAGATAGCGCTCTAAAGCTCCGCGCAATATTTTATCTCTTTTAAGATCAGCCAAAGAGCAATTTTTTTTCAAGGTTAATAAAACTTTCAAATATTCGCGAATTTTTTCCAGCCGCAGAGCGATTTCTTTATAATTAGACATATAATTTTCCTTGCGCCATTTGATCGATGGCATTTTTAAAATGGCGGTTATAATAATACAGACGATCGTAATAAACTTGCATGATCCTTACTCGATCCATAACTCTTTCTTTTTCCGTACGGCTATAAATTACTTGGCCGGCTTTGATGGCGTTAAAGGCTAAAATTGGTTCGGCCTTGTTAAAATCAATCACGTCGACTTTGTCATTTTTTAAAATTTTCGATAACTCGGACATTAGCCTCAATTTCGCTTTAAAGGTGTTTTTATTTTTTCCATCAAATTTAACGGCAAAATCAAAATCACTCGACTGGTTTTCATCGCCGCGAGCTTGGGAGCCAAAAAGATAAAGGTATTTTACGCCTTGTTTTCTGGCCAGCTGTTTTATTTGATTTTCTTGAATTTTAGTTATCATATGTGGATATTAACTGATTTGAGATAAATCTCCACTTAAGACGGTGTCCGCCATAGCTTTTATTTCATCGGCATAACTAACTTTTTCCGGAATAGGATTGAGTAAAAAGATTTTTTTATCATTAACATGAGCAAAGCCGATTTCCATTAAAACATTGCCGCCGATATAATTTTTTATTTCGCCTTTATCGTAATTCAAGACTAAAATCGCGTCGCTTCTTTTAATGCAGTCATGCCACCATTTTATAAAGCCTTCGTCTCTTTTGAGCTTGGCGTGGTCTTTGGCAATGCCTTTAATGATTGATTCGGCCGTGCCGTCGGCGATGCTGAACATTTCTTCGTGCATCATTGGTTCATGGCCCATGGCTGCCAGCCGCCTGTATATTTCCACAAAATTTTTAGCGAATTTAACGCTGCCGCAAAGGGTGATTTTCATATAATTCCAAGTTTTTTAAAAAAATATTGCCAAATTTCTTCAAGCTCGAGCTGTTTTATTTCCTCAATTGATTTCCAGCCGATCGCTTTATGCTCTGGGCTTAATTCTACTTCGCCCCGCCAGTCGGTAATTTCGTAAATATACCAGTCATGGCCGGTAAAGCCGCGTTTACAGGTACCGAAAGGCACAAATTCATGCTTAATCAAGTTATATTCTTTAACCTCTAAATCAGCTTCCTCTTTAATTTCTCTGACCAGAGTCTGCTCCGGCGTCTCCCCTGCTTCAACGTGCCCGGCTGGGCAGGCCCAGCCTAAGGGAATGTTTTTTCGATCAACCATTAAAATTTTATCGCCTTGTTTGATGATCGCGCCGACGGCTTTATGCATAATTATTTTATTCGGTCTAAATTTTCAAAATGGATTTCATCATCATGAAAAACGTCAATCACTTTATATTTACCTTTAGTGAATAAATCACCGTCTTGTTTAAAATGCGTGGCTTCCAGGATAATTACGCTGGCCAGCGGACGTGATAAGTCTCCCCCGCCCTTGGTTTCAACCAGCGGTATTTCGCCTTCCAGCCAGTAGTTTCTTAAATCCTTTTTTAGAAAATCATAAATTTTTCCGGCTTCCAAATTCTCCGGAATGCATTCTTCCATAATTCTCGCGCCATTTTTAAAATCACTGATATTTCTTAGAGCTAAATCAGGATTAAATTCAACTTTTATGCCCATATAATAATGATGTTTTATATTTGTCCGGCTTGAAAGCCTTAAGTCTGACAATTTTTATTTTAAATTGCTTAAGCGGTTCGGTAAAATAACGCTGGTCATAGCCTAAAGCGATCACACCCGGCCGGTATTTTTTTATGGCCGCGTATTTATCGGTTAAACTGCCTAAGACGACTTTAGCGGCCAGACGCGAGGCTCTAACAGCTCGCTGGCGCGCTTTTTCTTTATTATGCGGCAATCTGCCTTTAATCTGCCTGACCGTCCTGTCCCGGGCGATAACCACGGTTAATTCGCCGAATTTTTTCGCCTGACGCAAAAAACTCTCGTGTCCGGGGTGAAATATATCAAAAGTGCCGAAGGCTAAAACTGTTTTCATAATCCTAATTTATCCGCGATAGACTGCAACGCTTTCAAGCTCAAATTCAAAAACTCATCCAAGGTCAGACCGATTTTTTCGCATTCCATAATAATCTCGCGGTTGCAATTAGCGGCAAAACTTTTATTCTTAAATTTTTTCATTAATGACTGATCAGAAACATTGGCCAGCTTTTTTTCCGGCTGGACCAAGGCCGAAGCGACGACTAAGCCGGTAACGGTTTCAGCCGCGGCCAAGGCATTTTCCAGCTTGGTCTGGCGCTCTTTATCCTGCGGCGCGCCGCAGGCTGGCTGGCCGTAGCCGTGGGAGACTACGGCGCTAATAAGATCTTCGCTTCCGCCAGCTTGACGTAAAATTTCCGGCGCTTTAACTAAATGCTCTTTCGGGTTGTCTTTAGTTAAATCCCAATCAATATCATGGAGCAAGCCGATTATCCTCCACTCTTCCGGGTCTTCGCCCAGACGCTCGGCCAAGGCGCGCATGATGGCTTCGCTTTCTAGCAAGTGGAATTTGGTAATTTGATTAGTGATATATTGATCAACTAACTGGTCGGCTTGTGTTTTATTTATTCCTAGATTCATAGTAGTGTTAATTTTTTGGTTTCATTAGCGGAAAAATCTGACATTCTCTGGCCGGCTTGTCCATGAGAAAAGAAAAGACGCGTTCGGAAAAACCGAAGCCGCAGGTCGGCGGCATGCCGTATTCTAAAGCTTCCACGAATTCGGCGTCAAACATCTGGGCCTCCTCGTCACCGGCTTCGCGTAACTTAGCCTGCTCTTTAAATCTTTCGGCCTGATCCAGCGGGTCGTTTAATTCCGAGTAGCCGTTCCCCAATTCCGAACCGGCGATAATCACCTGGAACCTTTGGCTTAAATCCGGATGTTTTTCATCGCGCTTAGCCAAAGGCGAGACCTCAACCGGCACGCCGACTAAAAAGCCTGGACCGCCGATCTGCTTCCGGCAGTATTTCCATAAATTATCAATGGCGCGCGTCTGATTAAAGCCTTTTTTATCATAATCAACTTTCAGTTCGTTTAATTTTTTTTCTATGGCTTTAATGTCCGTTTCCAAAATATCAATCCCCGTATATTTTTTAACAGTTTCACAGTAATCATAGCGTTCCCACTTTTTCCCTAAGTCAACTTCAAAGTTTTTGATTTTAAATTTAAGCGTGCCGAAAGTTTGCTCGGCGATATACTTATATAACTCTTCCACCAGTTTCATGCCCATTTCATAATCGGCGTAAGCCCAGTAAAATTCCATCTGGGCGTAATCTTGCAGATGCTCGGCGTCCATGCCTTCGTTTCGGAATTGCCGGCCGATTTCAAAAGTTTTTTCGTAGCCCGCGACCATCAGGCGCTTCTGCCAGAGCTCGCCCATGGAAATGCGTAAAAAAACGTCTAAATTAAGCGCGTTATGGTGCGTGGCGAACGGCTTGGCGTCCGCGCCGCCGGCCGTATTTTCGAGGACCGGGGTTTCTACTTCCAAAAAGCCCTGACCCACCAAAAAATCGCGGGTTGACTGCCAAAATTTAGCGCGCTTTAAAAACATCTCGCGAACATCATCGTTAAATAAAATATCCAGATAGCGTTTTCTTAAGCGCTCTTCTTCGTCGGCCAGGCCATGCCATTTTTCCGGCAGTGGCCTGATAGTTTTAGTTAAAAGTTTCCAGTCTTTAACCATGACGCTCTTTTCGCCGTTATGGGTTAAAAAAGCCGTGCCGGAAATTTCTAAAAAATCGCCGATGTCTATAAATTTTGAAAACATTTTATAGCTATCCGCGCCGATTTCTTTTTTAGAAAAAGCCAGCTGAATTTTGCCGCTCGCGTCCTCGAGATGCGCGAAAGTCAGATTGCCGTGCGCGCGCAGGCTTCTTAGGCGGCCGGCTAGAATTAATTGCGTTGCCGTTTTTTCCAATTTTTCAAAATCAGCCAAAACCTGGCCGGTCGAGTGGCTTTTTCGCGACTGGGCCGGATACGGGCTGATGCCTATTTTTTTGAGTTCTTCAAGCTTTTTTAAACGGTCCGAGCGTTCGCTTATTTTTTCGGTCATATTAGTTATTTAAGATACTTGTTTAATGTTATTATTTTACCGGATTTTGGCGTAAAAGTCAAAATAAAAAACAAGCTCATTTTGTAAGCTCGTTTTTTTAGCTGCAATTTATTTTATGCCTAGAATTTCATAAACTACCGTGCCGCGCGGGGTATTGACCGCGATTTTATCGCCCTTCTTTTTGCCTAAAAACGCTACGCCTAAGGGCGATTCATTGGAAATTTTGCCTTCGGTCGGATTAGCTTCGTTAAAGCTGACTATGGTAAATTCCCTGGTTTTCCCGTCGGTTACGGCGGTGATTTTTGATCCCATGCCGATTTTATGCTTGTCGCCGTTTGTGCCCACTACAGTTACATTTTTCAGTAAGGCCATCAATTCAGCGATCCGGCCGTCGTTAAAGGCTTGCTCGTCCTTGGCTTCGGCGTATTCGGCGTTCTCGCTTAAATCGCCCAGCTCTTTAGCTGATTCAATGCGAGACGCGATTTCCATGCGCTTCGGTCCCAGCCGGTCATCCAGCTCTTTTTTTAATTTGTCATAGCCTTCTTGAGAAATGATTTGGTCGGGCATATTTGTTTATAATAAAATTGTATAATTTATAATATACAGGAAATTAGTGGTTTGCGCAAGACCCATCCTAGATTAATAATTTTCAATTATCAATTTCCAATTTTCAAACAATTTTCAATGCTATAATTTTCAATTAAGTTTTTATTTTAAAATTGAAAAATTAATTCATTGTTTAGAAATTAATCAAGCAAACTATTATGGCGCATCTTTAATAGTTTTTAAAGTAGTACTATCAATAATGAATGAAGCGAGTATTAAGTATCCTATTCCTAGCGGATGATTGACGTAAGGGCTAAAGACGTTGACGGCCGCTAAAACAATCAGGCCGGCCGCCAAACCCAGGGCTAGCGCTGAGCCGTTTTTTAAACCATTAATGATGATTCTAGCAAACAAAGCCAGATATGCCAATAGGCCGAATAAGCCTAATTTTAGCCAGACATCAAGCCAGCCCCATTCAAAGGCGTAGGTGGTATAAAGGCCGTTGGGATTAGACTCAAGCACGCGCGGGTCGTTTGATCTATAAGTGACGGTCGCGCCGAAGCCCCGCCCGAGTAGCGGCGCGGTTTTTATTTTTTCTAGTAGCGGCGTTAGAAGCTGCCAGCGCGACGAAGCGCCGGCCTCGCCGGTCAGGCTGGTCGCCCGCTCGCTTAGGACGCTAGCCGCGTCAAAGCCGGCGGTCGGCGCCGGGTAAGGAAATTTAATTGCCGCCGCGGTTAACGACAAACTGAAAATTATTGAAAGTAAAACCAAGCTGTTAAAAATTATAAATTGTTTAAAGCTGATCTTTAATTTAAAAATGGCAATCAGCCAAATTACTAATCCTCCGGCCGCCAGCCCCAGCCAAAAACTTCGGGAAAAACTGATGATGATGGCGGATATGTATAAAGTATTTAGTATTAAGTATAAAGTATATTGTTTGTTGCTCTCGTTAATGTGCCTAATTATGGTAAAAAGTATTATAAAAAATCCGATCAAGACAAAAATATGCGACTGCATGAAAATTCGGCTGAAGCCGGGCACAACCTGGGTAATCTCCCCTGCTCCGGAGAGCCTGACCCAGCGGTAAAGGTCAAGATTAAAAAAGTCAAAGCTATGCGAGAAAAAGTAAGCTAAAATTATGGTTTTAAGGCTGAGCCAGCTGACTGACGCTAAAAAAATTTGTTTAATAATTTTTAGATTATTTTCATCTCGCGCGATTTCATAAAGCGGAAAAATCAGTAAAAAATAAAGCCAATTATTAAAATCAAAAAAAACATTGCCGGTCAGGTTTTTATTAATCAGTCCGTTAACCGCGCCCCAGGCAATAAAAATAAATAAAGCCAGAAAATAGTAAAAATATGATGACAGGAAAAAATCAACAGCCAGCTTTTTGGTTTTAATCCATTGTAAAACCGTTCGGGCCAGCCAAACCGACATGACGACCAGCCAAAGCGCCAGGCGCAGAGAGATTTTAAGCCCGCCGGCTTCAAAATAAAATAAATAGCCGAACGAGCCGATAAACAGTTCAGCCAGCAGTAAGTATACGCCGTATTCCAGCCGGCGCAAAGTTAAAATCAAAATCAGGATCGCCAGGCCGAAAAATGCCAAAAAATTTATTATTTGAAAATAATAGCCTAAAAATGATAGTAGTTCGGCTAGAATTATTAGTAAAAAAATTTTTTTCATTTTAATTTTATACTATATTATGTTTTTGCCTGATTATTTCTTTGCCTTGATTATATCTTTTTACAGCCGGGAGAAACGGCAATAATTTATAAGCCAGCGAGGGCAGCCAGCGGCTCATGGTTTGGTTGCCGCTTAAGCTAACTCGGTAAAGAAATTTATTTAGCCAAACTCCGCCATGACCATGCTCGTCCATGGTCAGCCATAAGTCCCAATCCTGGAATTTTTTCAAGCTTTCGTCAAAGCCGGGGAAATATTCTTTTCTGATAAGCGAAGTGATATTAATATACGGCATCCTTCGCAGTTTGGCGGAATCGTAAGGCCATAAAGTGAATTTTTTTTTGCCCCAGATAAACGAGCTGTAACAAAAGCCGGCGCTCGGGTCGGCTTGCAGGTTTTTTACCATCAGTTCCAGCATGTCCGACTCGGCAATTATATCCGCGTCGCAAAATAGCAAATATTCTCCCTTGGCCAAGCGGGCGCCGTAATTTCTGGCCGCGTTAGCGCCTTTATTTTCCTCTTCCAGATAGTTTAATTTAAAGCCAAAAAGCGCTTTATATTTTTTTATGACCGAGTTAACGTCATCGGTCGAGCCGTCGTTTACCACGATAATTTCATAATTATCATAAGTCTGTTGCTTTAAACTGTCTAACAGCTTAGGCAGATGTTCGGCTTGGTTGTAAATTGGAATGATGATGCTTATCATAAAAGTAAAAAGTTATAAAGTTTAAAGTTATAAAGTTAAACGCTTATATGTAGAAACTTTCAACTTTTTACTTTATAACTTTCAACTAAACTGTGATATATTTTTTTTATTTGATTTGCCCAATTAAAGTCGTTCATGGCGCGTATTCCCCCCTGTTCGCCCAGTTTCTGTCTTAGTTCCGGATCAAGCGCTAACTTAACTATGGCCTCGGTGATTTCATTTACCTTCTCCGGATTAACCATCAGTCCTGTAACGCTGTCGACTACGGCATCAGCCGTGCCGCCGCTCCGGCCGGCGATTACCGGTTTTCCTGCTAGGTTGGCTTCAAGATAAACGATGCCGAAGCCTTCAAAATCGCCATTAAAGCTTCTGGACGGCATAATAAAGATGTCTGAAATATTGTACCAGCTATCGCGATCCGTGTCACCGGCATGTTCAATGATCTTGACATGTTCTTTTAATCCGTAACTCGTAACTCGTAACTCGTAACTCTTCAGTTCTGGACCATCGCCGATTATTACATAAACCAAGTTTGGTACCCGTTTTAAGACTTCCGGCAGGGCTTCTATCACTTTATCAAAGCCTTTGCGCCTTACTAATCTGCCAACGCTTAAAAGAATAATTTTGTTTGTCATTTCGACCGAAGGGAGAAATCCCTTGTCTGCGGTTGTCGGCAAATTTAAGAGATCTCTCGCTCCACTCCGTTCCGTTCGAGATGACAAAAATGGCTCCACTCCCGGATTGACTACCTTAACTTTCAACGCTATGTCCGGAAACGTTTGTTTCGCTAAACCGGCGACATAGCTGTTTGAACAAATTATTTTTTCTGAATGGTTTAAAATCTTTCCGGCCAGCCATTTTTTTCTGGCGCTTTTCAGAGCAAAGGTAAAATCCATGCCATGTAGAATCACCGAATATTTTATTTTACAAAAATTAGAGCAAAGCCAGGCGATCGTGCCCAGGGGTAAAATCTGACCGACTATGACATGCTCAATTTTTTCTTGCCTGATTTTTTTTACTAAAGCAAAATAAGCGGGCAGCCATTTTAAAAACGGCAGACGCTGGTTGATTAAATTGTCTTTTAAAACAAAAATTCGGCTCGGTTCCGGCCAATATTTAACCAAATTACCGTAATAGTTGGCCACGCCGCCGCGAAAAGGCGGATATTCAAGCGTAAATAGTAGGGTTTTCATGAAGTTTTTTTACTGAATGATTGATAGATGCTGGTAAGATCGGCTTGGTTAAAGCCTTTTAAAACATATAGAGCAATCAGATATGCTAAGCCGGAGGTAAATACGGTGAAGATTAAATTTATCCGGTTTTTTAAAAAATAACCAACCGTGCCCATAACTAAAACGGACAGAAGTGACTTAGCGGCCATGATTAATATTTTTTTCCAGTCGTACTTGGTAATTCGCGGCACGACCGCCATGCCTAAAATAAACATCAAAAGATTCGTGATTAAAACCGTTAAGCTAGCGCCGATCGCCGCCCAGCGCGGGATAAGTATTAAATTTAAAACCAGGCTGGCCGCCAAAGCAATGCCCATGTTGACGGTATTGGTTTTTTGCCGGTCGCAGGCGTTCAGTAGCGAGCCAACCGGAAAATTAAGGAACATAAAGACAGCCGCGGCCATGGTAATCTGCAAAGGCAAAACCGCGTCCATAAAGCCGCTTTTAAAGATTAAAACGATCTTATCGGCTAAGACCGCGCCGCCGACGGCAACGGGCAAGGAAATGATTATCAGATAGTTCATGGCCCGCTCGAAGGTTATGGAGAGCTGGGGGCGATTAGAATGCCAATAAGAGCTTAAGGCCGGATAAAGCGAAGCCACGAAAGCCAGGGGAAGAAATTGCAAAGCGAAAATTATTTTAAACGGAATCTGATAAATGCCGACCTGGTGATCGCTGGAAAAAAGAGATAACAGCACGGAATCAAAATACATGTAAAGCCTTTGGAAAATCGCGTAAACCGCGAACGGCGCGGAGACGGCTAAAATGCTTTTAATCAGCGGCCGGTCGGGCCGCCAATTGATTTTAATGTTCCATTGACGCTTTAAGACGAAAAAAGAAAACAGAGCGTTAAAGGCGCTGGCCGCCACCAATGACATCATCAGCCAGTAAAGCCCTAAATTAAATCTTAAAGCGGCCATGATACCGATAAAAACGATTGACTGAAAAATCACCGAAGCGATACTTTCGTATTTTAAATTATGAAAGCCGCGGCTGACTGCGAAAAAAGTCAAGGTAAAAGAATCAAGCACCATGCAGAGCATGGAGAGGTAAACCAGCTGTTTCGTAATGTCCGGATAGCCGGAAAAATTAATCAAAGCAAAAACCGCCAAGCTGGAAATCAGCGCCAAGGGCAGCTTTGTTAAAAATATCGCGCTTAAGATTTTATCGGTTTCGCCCGGCTTTTTGGCCGCTTCGCGCGTTAGGACGCTGGACTGTCCCAGATCGATAAAAATTCCAAAAATGGATGTAAAGGCGATGGCAAAATAATATTTGCCTAGATCGGCCGGACCGATGGCCCGCGCCATCAGGGTAAAATAAGTAAACGAGATGACTTTCTGTAAAATCAAGGCCAAGGTAAAATATGATGTATTTTTAGCTAGATTGGAGATTTTTTCCGGCATAAAATAATGCTTTTATTATAGCTGATTTTAAATAAAAATAAAACCCCGCCTTAAGCGGGGGTTTATCTGGAAGTAATAATTTTCTAGCGTTTGGCCCATTGCGTGTCGCTGGCGCTCCTTAAGGAAACCTCCCGGTTTCCTTAATATTCCTTCCCTCGGAAGCAGATAGGGAAAATCCTTTTCCCTATAACCCTTTGGTCGCAATGGTCCAAACTAGCGTTTGGCCCATTGCGGGGCTCTACGAGCTTTCTTGAGCCCTGGTTTCTTTCTCTCTTTTTTTCTCGCGTCGCGAGTTATCCAGCCCTTAACTTTTAAGGACGGCCTTAACTCCGGGTTGATTTCCAAAAGCGCGTGGGCGATGCCATGGCGCACGGCTTCGGCCTGGCCCTTTTTTCCGCCACCCGAAACGTTAACCGAGATATTAAAATCTTTTTGCAAGCCGGTCAGCTTCATCGGCTGGTTGATTATAGCGAACAAGTCTTCTTCTTTAAAATATTTTTCCGCCGGCAGATCGTTAACCACCATAATCCCCTCGCCGCCCTTATAGACTCTGACGCGGGCGGTTGAAGTTTTTCTGTGGCCGGTTTGAGTAATGAATTTGCCTTTAAATTTTATAGCTTCTGCTTCGGTCATATTAATTGATTATTAATCTTTTTAGCATGTTGACGCGGTGTTTAGTCGGCGGCAGCATATCGCGCACAGCTTTTTTTAAAACTTCGGCCGGCTTAACGTCTATAATTTTTTTGGTTTTTAAGCCGCCCGGATAGCCGGAATAGCTGTAATATTTTTTTTGTTCCATCTTTTTGCCGCTGAATTTCAGCTTATCGATATTTTTCACTTCCACCATATCGCCCATATCCAAATGAGGCAGGTATTCCGGCTTGTTCTTACCGCGCAAAATCAAAGCGATTTGCGTGGCTAATCGTCCGGCCACCTTGCCTTCCGCGTCAATTTTATGAAGTTTTCTTTCTATTTTTACCATATAAATAAAATTATACCAGTTCAATTTGGACGACCTTAGCGCCGTCGCCTTGGCGGCTGCCCAGCCTGATTATCCGGCTATAGCCGCCGGCCCGGCCTTTATATTTTTCAGCCAAAACTTCCATGGCCTTTTTGACGGCCATTTTTTGCGGCAGGAAGCTGATTAATTCCCGGCGCGCCGACAAACCGCCCTTAACCGCCAAGGTTATAGCTTTTTCCAAAAGCGGCTTAACGGTTTTAGCCTTGGCTTCGGTCGTTTTTACTTTTTCGTAAATTATAATGCTGGACGCCAAATTTCTAAGCATCAACTCGCGCGGAGCCTTTTTTCTGTCTAATTTTTTTCCTTTTACTCTGTGTCTCATACAATAATAACCAATTATTTATTAAGCTTTCTTCGGCCGGCCTCTTTTTTTCGCCTTTTCTTCAAGCCCTAAAACCATGGACGGCGCTTCGGCTTTTTCTTCCGGGGCCGCTTCTTCCGGCGCTTCGGCTTTTTCTTCCTCTACCCTGCCGACCAGCGAGCTGAATTGGCTGATCAGGATTTCCACTGATTGCTTAAAAGCGTCTTCCGGCGTGATTGTACCGTCGGTCGTGACGTTTAAAACCAGCTTGTCCCAGTCGGTCATCTTACCGACGCGCATATTTTCAACGCTGATGCCAACCGCTAAGACCGGAGAAAAAATCGAATCCATGTCGATGTAGCCGATTTCGTTAGCCTTCTTTTCGCGATTTTCCACGATCACGTAGCCTTGGCCCGAGGCAACGGAAATTTCCATCACCAGGCTGCCGGCCATGTCCGTAATATGGCCTAAGATCAGGTCAGGATTGGCGATTTCCACTTGGGCGCTCTTTTTTATGTCCGAGGCCGTAACTTCTTTTTCGCCCCGGGCGTCAAGCTCCAATTTCACCACTTCTTCGGTAAAAACTTTTAAGCGCAGTTTTTTTAAATTTAAAATTAATTCTAAAACGTCTTCTTTAACGTGCGGCAGGGACATGAACTCGTGGTCCGCGCCCTTGATTTTAACGCCGATAACGGCCGCGCCGGGCAGAGATGATAAAAGTACGCGCCGTAAAGCATTGCCTAAAGTCGTGCCGTAGCCGGCAAAGCAAGGGCTAATGACAATTTGTTTGGAATTATCGTCGGCGCCTTTCAAAAATTCCACCTTTTGAGGCAAAGCTATTTTTTGCATATAGTTTTAATTATTTAAAAAAATTTTATTTGGAATAGAATTCCACGATCATCTGGGTCTTGATAATTGATTCAAAATTTTCCGGCGACGGCAGATGCAATACCTTGGCGCTATTATCTTTTATATCATAATTCAGCCAGCCCGGAATCTCAATTTTTTTAAGCCGTTCGGCCAAGTTGGCGAATTGCTTGCTCGGCAAGCTGGATTTTTTAATTTTGATAATATCGCCGGTTTTAACGTTAAACGACGGTATGTTAACTTTGCCGCCGTTAACCTGAAAATGGCCATGCGAGACTAAGACGCGGGCCTGGGCGCGCGACGGCGCAATGCCGAGGCGGTAAATAACATTATCCAGCCTGGTTTCTAAAATTTTAAGCAAATTTTCACCGGCCGGGCCCTTTTGTTTGAGCGCGCGTTCAAAGCTTAAAGCGAATTGCTTTTCCAAAAGATTATACATTCTTTTGGCTTTTTGCTTTTCCCTTAATTGCATATTATAGCCGCTTTGTCGGGCGCGGCCTTTCGGTCCGTGCAGTCCGGGCGGATAATTTCTTTTGACTATGGCGCATTTGCCGGTCGAACATCTCTCGCCTTTAAGCATCAATTTTTCGCCTTCGCGTCGGCATAGTTTGCATTTTGCTCCTAAATATTTTGACATAATTTTAGACTCTCCTAGGTTTTTTAGGCCGGCAACCGTTGTGCGGTATAGGCGTTATATCTTTGATTGAAGTAATTATCAAACCATTGGCGTTTAAGGCTCTGATCGCCGATTCACGGCCTGTGCCTACGCCTTTAACCTGGACGCTGACTTCGGTTAAGCCGAATTCTTTGGCTTTTTCCACGGCGATTCTGGTTATAATCTGCGCCGCGTAAGGCGTGGATTTTTTCGGCCCCTTAAAGCCGGCCATGCCGGCCGAAGCCCAAGACAAGACGTTGCCGGTCGGGTCGGTTAAAGCCACGATCGTGTTATTGTAAGTCGCTTTAACGTGCGCCACGCCGACGGCGACGCGTTTATCGATTTTTTTCTTGCGGCCTTTTTTCTTGGAATTTTTTTTATCTTCCTTGGTTTTTTCCAGTTTTTTTCTGACTTCCTCGGGCAGTTCTTCCGGCTGGTTCAAATCGCTTTTAACCACCAGTTCGCCTTCCGGCTCCGGTTTGGACTCAGCTATGATTTCAGGTTCTTGTTTTTGTTCTTCTGTTTTTTGTTCTTCCGCCATATTTTAATTATTGTTTATTAGGTTTTCTGCGCTGACATTTTTTTGCCCGAAGTCGCGGTTTTTCTGACGTTGCCGCGCACGGTCCGATTATTGGTTTTAGTGCGCTGGCCTCTGGTCGGCAGGCCTTTAGCATGCCGGGAACCGCGGTATGAGCCGATTTCTTTCAGCCTTTTTATGTTGGCGAAAACGTCGCGCTTTAAATCGCCTTCTACTTTATTCTGCTTCTCAATTAAGTCCCGTAATTTATTGGCCTGTTCGTCGGTCAGGTCTTTTACTCTGGTGTCAGGGTTAACCTTAGCCACGCTTAAAATATTCTGCGACTTGGACAAGCCGATGCCGTAGATATAGGTCAGAGCGATTTCCACTCTTTTTTCATTGGGTATGGTTACTCCCGCGATTCTAATTGCCATATAAATTAGTTAAAAGTAGAAAGTTATAAAGTAGAAAGTTAAATTATTTATGTTTATTGCAATTAACTTTTAACTTTATAACTTTTAACTCATTTATCCTTGGCGCTGTTTATGCTTAGGCGTTTTGCAGATAACGCAAACACGGCCTTTGCGCCGAATTATTTTACAATCTTTACAAATTTTTTTTACGCTGCTTCTAACTTTCATAAATATTATTACATGCGATAGATTATTCTTCCCTTGGTTAAATCGTAAGGGCTGATTTGAATTTTAACTTTATCTCCGGGTAGCAACCTGATTTTATTCATGCGCATTTTTCCGGAAAGGTGCGTTAAAATTTCATGGCCGTTTTCCAGCCTGACTTTAAAAGTGGCGGCCGGCATTAATTCCAGCACCTCGCCCAGCATTTCAATAAAATCTTTGGAGCTGATTGGCTGATTTTCTCGTGTCATTAAACGCGCTTAAATGCTAATTAAAACAAAAATAGCTTTGGTTAAATTACCCGCTAGTGGCGGGCCACCAAAACTTGTAAGAGTAAATTAAATAAAATTTTATTTAACTTCAAACTAATTATATAGGTTATTTTAAAGCTTGTCAAGAGTTTTGGCCGTGATTGCTCATTTTTCGCGCTGATGGCAAGTTTTACTCTAATATTGCCTTAATTCGCCGCACGCCGGCGCTTGAGCTTTCTTCTTTAGTTATTTTAAAATGGCCCAGAACGCCGGTATTTTTAACATGCGGGCCGCCGCAAATTTCTTTGCTGAAACAGACTTTGTCGTTGCCGATTATATAAACCGTAACGCGCTCGCCGTATTTAGCGTCAAAAATTCCGTGGGCGCCTCGAGCTTTTGCTTCTTCTAACGTCATCTCTTCGCAGATGACCGGCAAATCTTGTTTGATCGCTTGGTTCACTAAGTTTTCAACCTGTGTTTTTTCCTCCTCAGTCATTTTTTCTTTATGGGAAAAATCAAATCTTAATCTTTCGGCCGTAATATTACTGCCCTTTTGGATTACATGGTTGCCTAAAACTTTTCTTAAGGCCGCGAGTAGCAGATGGGCCGCTGTGTGGTATTTAGTCGTTGCCTCGGATGCGTCGGCCAAACCGCCCTTAAACATGCCGGCCGAAGCGGTGCGGGACAGCGCTTGGTGTTTTTCCAGTTCCGCCCGGTAGCCGGCCTGATCAACGTCGATCCCCCGTTCCGCCGCCAGTTCCTCGGTCATTTCAACGGGAAAGCCGTAGGTTTGGTATAGATTAAAGGCTTCTTGGCCGGTAATATTTTTTTGCTGGCTTAATTTTTCAAATTCTTTTAAGCCTTGTTCCAAAGTTTTTTTAAATTTCGTTTCTTCCTCGTTTAATTGTTCGATCACCCGGTCAATATTTTTTGGCAGATCCGGATAAACGCCGGCGTAATCATGCGCCACGATTTTCGCGATTTCCTTGGTCCAGAGCCCTTCGCCGATTCCCAGCTGGCGGCCGTAGCGGATGGCGCGCCTGATTAAGCGGCGCACCACATAGCCTTGACCCAGATTAGACGGCGCCACGCCTTTGTCGTCGCCCATGATAAAAGTAGCGGCCTTAAGATGATCGGCGATGATGCGCATAGCTTTGGTCCAAACGGCATCCTGGCCGTAAATTTTTCCCGATAGCTGTTCGATTTTAAAAATTAAATTTTTTAACAAATCGGTTTTATAATTATCATCAAAGCCATTCATGACAGCTAAAATTCTTTCCAGGCCCATGCCGGTATCAACATTTTTTTGTTTAAGCGGTTCAAAGGCGCCGCTAATATTTTTATTATACTCCATGAAGACGTCGTTCCAAATTTCTATCCACAGCGGATTATCATCGTTAAAGCTTGCGGGAATTTCGTCAGCCGGTCCGACCCAGTAAAACATTTCCGTGTCCGGACCGCATGGGCCGGTCAGTCCGGCCGGTCCCCACCAATTATTCTTTTTAGGCAACCGCGCGATTCTGGCTTCGGGCATACCCAGGCTCAACCAGATGCTATGCGCCTCCTCGTCAAACGGCGCGTCAGAGTCGCCCGCGAACACGGAAACGGCGATTCGGTTTTTATCCAAATTTAAAGAGTCGGGCGAGGTTAAAAATTCCCAGCTCCATTTAATCGCTTCTTCTTTAAAATAATCGCCGAACGACCAGTTGCCCAGCATTTCAAAAAAAGTGTGGTGCGTCGTGTCCCCCACTTCGTCGATGTCGCCGGTGCGTATGCATTTTTGCACGCTAGTAACCCGCTTGCCTCCAGGATGATTTTCGCCCATTAAATAAGGCACTAACGGATGCATGCCGGCTGTGGTGAATAAGACGGTCGGATCATTTTCCGGAATTAAAGAAGCGCTCGGGATTATGGCGTGTTCGCGAGCTTTAAAAAAGTCTAAATATTTTTGCCTTAGTTCGTTAGCAGTCATGAAACCAGTATATAAAATCGGGCGGATTTTGGCAAATTTTCAAATAAAAAACTCGGCCGTATGTTTTTGGCCGAGTTTTTTATGGCAGTCCGGCTTTACGATATATTCAACGTTTCAAAACCGACATCATTTATCTTTTTACCCGAGTATTTTTTTAACTGTTCTAAATTTAAGATACGCTGTTTTTGTCCGTTGATTATCACGAAGATCTTTTTGTCGGGCGTTCGCAGTAACGTGCCGTTACTAAATGCTTTTTTACCCAAGACCGTCTGGCCGGAGCCGCGGCTCATCTTAAAGTCTTCAAAGCTGACGTCCATGATTTTTTTGCCCACGAACTTTTTTAAGTCGTTTAAAGTCAGGACGCGCTGTTTTTTATCGCCATTAATCACAAAGATTTTTTTGTCAGGCGTTCTTAGTAAGGTGCCGTTGGGATAAATTTTTTCGCCCAAGACTTGGCCTTGGCTGGCTTTAAACTGCCGTTCAATTTCCAGCTGGCGCTCAATTTGGCTCTGCACTTCCGCGCTAGGCGCGGCCGGGGTTGATGGAGTGGTTGGCGCGGGCGGCGTAAAGACTCCGCCATAACCGCCTAAAATAACCGCTCCGCCGGATGAAGTTTGGGCCGGAGGCGTGACAACCGGCGCCGCTGTTACGGTCGCCGCCGCGGCATAGACCGAAGCTTTGGTCGCCTGGAAAGTCACTTGGCCGTTAGTCACGACTGACGTGGCGGGCGCGACTATGCCGTCCGAAGTCCAGCCGCTAGCGCCGTCTATCGAGCGCCGGATATTAAGGGTTTGGCCGTTTAAATCATGGCCGACAAAGATTCTTAAAGTGATGGGCTGGCTAAACTGCAGATGCATATTATCAATCCCCCATCTGATCGCGCCCTTGGCCGTCTGATCGGCATCAAGCCCGGCCAAAAAGTTAGTTTGAGTGGTGGTGGCGACCAATTGCGAACTGTCAATCCGCCGGCCGTCTATATCGGAAATTTTTACGCCGGTCGGCAAATTAACTTCGCAGTCGCCCGATCCGGACCGCAGTTTAATGGAAATATCGCGAGTTACGGTCAGTTCGGTGGTTGAGGCGTAGTCGTTATCAATGTCCGGTACGAAAGCGCCTTGGGCGATTAAGGTTTGTTCAAAATTATCATCAGCCATCAGTTCAAGCATAGCGGAAGAAGCAATCGTCACCGCGGCCGAGCCGCTGATAGCGCCGCTTTGGGCCGTGATAGTCGCCGTACCGGCCGCGATCGCCGTGACCGTCCCGTTGCCGCTGACCCGGGCGATCGTTTCGTTGCTTGATTGCCAGTTGACCGAAGCGCTGATCGGGCTGTTATTTTGATCAAGCGTTACCGCGATTAATCTGGTGCTTGAGCCGGTTAAAAGGTTAAGGCTTGATGGCGTTAGCTGGATGGTGGTTAGGGCCGGAATAACCGGCGCGGCGTTGACGTTTACCGTCCTGGTAAGGCTGGCCAGATTGCCGGCCGTGTCGGCCGCCGTATAGGTTAAAGTGTAACTGCCAATCACCGCGGAATTAACCGTTCCGGAGGCGGTAACTGTAACTGTTCCATCCACCGCGTCTACGGCACTCGCGCCTGGATCAGTAAAAGCGGAATTTTGCAGAATTGACATGGGGTTGGCGCCGTTTAAAGTGATGACCGGCGCAACATTATCAGCCGGCGCGGCTTGATGGACATTAATGGTTGAGGTAGCGGTCAGTTGGCCCAGGCTGGCCGAGATAATCGCCGTGCCTTCGGCTAGGCCAGTAATAATGTCATGAGAACCGATCGTAGCCACGCTTGGATTATTGGAAGACCAATCAATCGTTGGCGTCGGATGAATTTCTAAATTATTTTCATCATAAACCCGGGCATGAGCCGTGGTAGTGGCGTTAACTTCTATGGCGTTCGCGTCCAGACTGATTTCAATCCGCGCCGGCACCGGCGTGACTATGGGGGCGGCGCTTACATTAACCGTTCTGACAACTTGCGTGGCCGCGTTGCCGGCCGCGTCGCTGACGTTATAGGTTACGGTATAAGTTCCGATGGCCGCCGTGTTCACGCTGCTGACGGTTACGATATTGGCCGTAAGATTGCCGTCAATATCGTCCAGCGCGGTTGCGCCAGCGTCGGTGTAAACCGTGTTTTGCACCACATCAACCGGGTTCGTGCCGAGGAGAGTGATGACCGGAGCGGTGGTATCAATAATCGGAGCCGCGTTAACCGTAATCGTAGTCGTCGCGGTGACCCCGCCGCAGTCAGCGGTTATAATCGTGCTGCCTGGCGCTACGGCTGTCACCACGCCGGTAGCCGGATCAACCGTGGCAACGGCCGGATTAAGAGAAGTTAAAATAATCGGCGCCGGCGGCGTTACGATGGCCGCACCGTTTTGATCAAGTGCGGCTACGGATAGCTGCTGCGTCCCGCCGGTTATTACCGCGCCGGCGGCCGTGACAACATTAACGGTAGTTAATACCGGATCTGGCAAAGGATTAATGACAGTAATTTGAACAGTCGCTTCCGGAACATTTGGCGCGACAGCGGTTATAATCGTGCTGCCCGGCGCTATAGCTGTCACCACGCCGGTAGCCGGATCAACCGCGGCTACGGCCGGATCAGCAGCCGTAAAAGTTATAGCCGGCGGCGGAGTAACGGCCACGCCCAGAGTATCAACCGCGGCGGCTGATAATTGCTGGGTCGCGCCGGTAACGATTGTGGTTGCGGCCGAAGAAACCGCTACTGTTGTCGTGGCTGCCGGAGTAGCCGCCACTACATTCACTGTCCGTACAACCTGCGTGGCCGTATTGCCGGCGGCGTCGCTGACGTTATAGGTTACGGTATAAGTTCCGATGGCCGCCGTGTTGACATTGTTAACAGTTACGATATTGGCGGATATATTTCCATCAACATCGTCCAACGCTGTCGCGCCGGCATCGGTATAAACCGTGTTTTGAGTAACTTCGACCGGGCTGGTACCGAGCATAGTAATAACCGGAGCAACCAAGTCAACCGCTGGTCCAGCGCTGATATTAATATTAACGGTCGCGCTTGAGCTAAGGCTGCCGTCCGAGGCGGTGATGGTAAAAGACGAAGCGCCGGCCGTGTTCGGCGTCCAGGAAAATACGCCGGTCGTCGGATTGATGACAGCGCTGGCTTCATTGCCAAGAGAAGTAATCGGCGCAAGGGAAAAAGTTATGGGATCGGCTTGGGCATCCGCGGCTATGACGGTAAAATTAAGTAAGGCGCTGGTTGTGGCTGCTTGGTCGGCAATCGGCGTAATGACCGGAGCGTTGTTTTCTAAAATTTTTCCAGCCAGGCTCCAGAGCGCGGTTTCAACATGATTCACGCCTAGTCCGCCGATATTCGGTCCGTCAATCGCGAAACTCGCGCCGCTCGTACCGGCTTCAATCGTTTGCGTGGCGCCCGGATTTCCCAGGTAGCCGACTGGTGCCGCCGGAGTAACCGCGGCTAAAAATTTACTGATATTGGTTGCAGTCGCCGGCAGAAGCAGCGTGAAGTCGCCGGCCGTGCCGGAGCCGTCTTCGTTTCTGAACGCCGTCCCTCCCCCGCCGGCATTGCCTTCACTTAGGGTTTGACCGGTGCCGTCAGTATGGAATATAAAACTGCCGAATGGATAGGTAACGGTGTAAGCGCTGTTGGGCGACAGTCCGTTGATCTGCTGTAAATTGATTCGTAAAAAAGTTGACTGCTGGCCGCTGACTGGCGCGCCGGAAGCGAAAGCGCCTTCTAAAGCCATTCTAAATCTGGCCGTGCCGGCGCTGGCCGGTCCGACGGTCAAAGGGTCCGAATCGGCTAAGTAGTAAAAAAATTCATCAGGAAAATTAGCGGGGAAAGCGATCGTGCCGCTTAAAGGATTACCGGCCGCGCCGGCCACCACGCAGTTGGGGTCGGCCAGGCCGTTCGCGCCGGCTAAACATTGTCCGACGCGTACGCCGTTTGTGCCGCTATACCAAACCGGAAAGCCGTTAGCCGGATCTACCTTAGTGGTGCCGTCGGCGTTCACCGAAACTGCCAGCGGAGACGGCGCCGGCGCGCTGACATTTACGGTAGTGGTCGCGCTGACCGCGCCGCTAGTAGCGGTTATCACGGTAGCGCCCGCGGCCAAAGCCGAGAACAGTCCGCCGGCCGAGTCAATCGTTCCCACGGCCGGATTGCTGGAACTCCAGGCAACCACCGGAGCAGCCACTAATGGATTGCCGAATTGATCTAGCGCGATGGCGCTGAATTGCTGGTTCGTGCCGTAAGTCATGGCGTAATTAGCTGGCGCGATTATTATGGAAGTTAGCGTCGGGGTGGCGGCCACGACCGTGACTGTCGTGGTGGCGCTAATCGCGCCGCTTTGCGCCGTAATGACTGTTGTACCGGCGGTTAAAGCCGAGAATAGTCCGCTGGCCGAGTCAATCGTTCCCACTACCGGATCGCTTGACGACCAAGTAATCGGATTAGCCGGCACAATTGCATCGCCAAATTGATCTAACGCGCTGGCGGTAAACTGTTGGGTTGAACTGGCGGTGACTGACGGCGTGGCCGGGGTAATAGTCAGTGAATTTAAAATCGGCGTAGCGATTTTTCCGGCCACGGTCCAGAGCGCGGTTTCAACATGATTCACGCCTAGTCCGCCGATATTCGGCCCGTCAATACTAAAAATCGCGCCGTTCGTTCCGGCTTCGATTAAGCCGGCGGTCGCGCCATCGCCTAAATAACCGGCTGGCGTGGTCGGGTTTAATGAAGCTAAAAATTTATTGAGATTGGTGGCGGTCGCCGGCAAAAGCAGCGTAAAGTCGCCTGCTACGCCCGGTCCGTCTTCAACGCGGTAAGTGGCTCCCCCGCCCACGTTGCTGATCGCGATGCCGGCAGCGTCAGTATTAAAATTAAACGTGCCGAACGGATAATTTACCGTATAAGCGCTTAGGGGGGTTAAGTTATTCATTTGCTGCAAATTAACTCTTAAGAAGGTGATCTGCGTGCCGGCTACCGGATTGCCGCCGGTAAATGTGCCTTCCAGCGCCAATCTAAACCTGGCTCGGTCTAAAAGATTCGGACCAACCTGAATTTCCGCGGCGTCAGCGATATAGTAAAAAAATTCACCGGGAAAATTATTAGGAAAAGAGATCGGGTTTATGCCGTCGTAATTAGCGTCCGGTAAAACCACGCAGTTAGCATCAGCCGCTCCGCTACCGTCCGGGTTAGTCCCCAGACAAGCCTGTAGCCTGGTACCGGCGCTATCCGTATAATACATAGGAAAGTTATTGGCCGGATTTACTCGCGTTGATCCGTCGGTGTTGATTGAAACCGACAGCTGATTTACGGCTTGGACGCTTGAAAATGGATAAATCAAAACGTTCAAGGCGAGCATGAAAATCAAGGAAATCACAAAGACTTTTTTCATAGATTTTATTATTAATAATTAACTATTAAAATCATAGCTGAATAAAATTAAAAATATATTAAAATAAAAAACATAGCTCCCGCGAGGAGAGCTATGTCTAAATTAATCTATTTAATTGTATTATCTCTTGGCTCCTGAGTAAGCGATGGCGCGGACTTTGTCCCAATCAGTCGCTGAACTCGGGCCTTTTTTGAAGATGGCGCGGAATGAATTGATTGCCGCTTTTTCCGAGTTGGTGTTGCGATTGTCTGGGCGCAGACCGTAAGCCATGACGTTGACCGCCGCTTTGTCTTTTTCGTTTGACATGCTGGCGTCGCGCTTATAGATTTTCTTGAATTCAGCCTTGGCTTTGGTTTCGGCCGTAGCGCTGGCTTGGCCTGGGAAGCGGCCGATCGCGATTTTCAAGGCGTCCTGCCATTCCGCTTTAGTGGTCGGCAGTTTGCCGTAAGCCGCTTTATATGAATCCAGTACGCCGGCGCGTTCGCCTTCACCCAATTTCTTGGTGTTGGCCGTGCCGTAAGCGATGAAGTTGGCAATGGCCGATTCCGCGTCTTGGCTTAAACCTCTTAAATTGGTTTTAAGCTTGGCTACGAATTTTACTCTGACTTCGGCTTCTTTAGACGCCTGTCTGGTCGCTATCGCGTTAGCCAGTAGAGAGACTAAATCTTTGCCGCTGACTAGCTCAGCTTCACTTAGAATTTGGCTAAGCTGGGCTTGTCTGAAATCAATTCTTTCGCCTAAGACTTGTCCGCCCTGGATGCGTAGTCTGAATTCTCTTTCAATCTCCAGTTGGCGGTCAATTTGCGCCTGGACCGCCGGGTCAACCGTTACGGTCGCCGCAGTGGTCTGGAATTGCGCCGGGGGTAAGAATCCTCCGCCGCCTCCACCACCACCACCGCCGCCGGCCGCGGGAGTTACCGGAACAACCACTGGATTAGGCGTAGTCGCCGCGTAGAACGAGGCTTTAGTCGCCTGGAAAGTGGCGAAACCGTTAACCACCAGGCTGGTAGCCGGAGCGACTATGCCGTCCGAGGTCCAGCCGCCGTCGCCGGAGACTGAACGCACTATATTGATGGTCTGGCCGTTTAAGGCAGTACCGACAAAAATGCTTAAGGTAATCGGCTGGCTGAATTGCAAACCGATGTTCGGAATGCCCCATTGCACTGAACCGTTGACCGTCACGTCGCCCAAATTAGTCAGGGCGCCGGCCGCGACCGCGTTAGCGGATAAAGCGGTGGCATCAAGATTGGTGCCGTCGGTTTTGGTAATAACCGTGCCTGACGGTATGTCAACCGTGCTGGTCGCGCCGGCAGCGGCTATATTGATCATTAACGGCAGTGAGATTGTTACTGACGGGGTTGAGGTGGCCGGAGTTAAGGCCGGAATGGTGAATACTCCTGACGGTCCGGCGACTAAGGCCTGCAAACCGTCCGAGGCAACCGCGACAGCGATATTAACAATTGCCGTATCGGTGATTAAACCGTTGGTCGCGGTAATGGTGGCCGTGCCGGCCGCCACGCCCGTAACTAAACCATTGGCGTTAACCGTGGCGACTAACGGATTGCTTGAAACAAAAGTGGTTGAAGCCAGGCTAGTGAACGGATCATTTCTCTGGTCCAATAAACTGGCGGTTAATTGCCCGGTCGCGCCGACAGCGATAGTGCTGGTAGCCGGAGTTAATGAAACCGTGGTTAAAACCGCCGGCGACAAGGTAACCGTTAAGGCCGCGGTGCCGGAAAGGGCGCCGCTGGTCGCGGTAATCGTCGACGTGCCCGGAGTAACGCCCGAGACTAAGCCGGTAGCGTTAACCGTGGCAACCGCCGGATTGCTTGAACTGAAAGTAATTGCCGGTTGCGGTATCATGGTTGAACCGAACTGATCCAAGGCCGAAGCCGTGAATTGCTGGGTCGCGCCGGTGATAATTGAAGCCGTGGCTGGTGTTATGGAAACGCTCGTCAAAACTTGCGGTACGGCTACAACTGTTATATTTGATGCGCCGGTGATTAAACCGGTCGCCGTGTCAGCTGCGGTGATGGTCGCCGTGCCCAGAGCCACGCCGGTAACTAAGCCGTTAGCGTCAACGCTGGCCGTTAAAGGCGCGCTTGACGTCCAAGTAACAGCCGGAGTTGGCGCGATCGCGGTTCCGAATTGATCAAGAGCCGTGGCCGTCAGCTGTAAAGTCGCGTTAAGCACGACCGTGGACGGATTGGGCGTAACCCCAAGGCTGGTGGTTACGGCGTTAACGGTGATAGCTGAAGTGCCGCTCAACACGCCGCTAGTGGCAGTGATGGTGGCAGTACCAGCGGTAACCGCGGTAACTAAGCCGGTGGCGCTAACCGAGGCGACAGCCGGGTTAGAGGAGGTAAAAGTAAAAGCCGGTTGCGGGGCCATCGGGCCGCCGAATTGGTCAAGCGCCGTAGCGGTTAATTGCTGGGTGCCGCCGGTTAAAGTAGCGGTCGCCGGAGTGACGCTGACGGAGGTAAAGACTTGAGGCGCGGTGGTAATAGTGACAACCGTGGTGCCGGTGACTGTAGTCGGTATAACCGCACCGTCTGAGGCGGTCGCGGTGATCGTTGCCGTGCCCGGAGTAACGGAAGTTACTAAACCGGTCGCGGCATTAACCGTGGCGACAGCCGTGTTGTTAGATGACCAGGTAACAGTCGCGCCGACGAACGGTACGCTGAACTGGTCAAGCGTGGCCGCGGCCAGCTGTAAAGTTACGCCGGCCGGAGCCGCCGCGTTAACGACGATTGAAGCCGGATTAGGCGTAACATTAACCGTGGTTAAAGCCGGTAGGCCGGGTGAAACTGAAATTGACGATGTACCGGTAACCGTGGTCGCGCCGCTTACCGCCGTGGCGGTAATGATCGCGCTGGCCGGAGTCTGGCTTAAAACGCCGGTGACTAAGCCGTTAGCGTCAACCGTGGCGGCCGCCGGATTGCTGGAAGACCAGGTAACAGTCGCGCCGACAAACGGTGCGCCGTTATTATCCAAGGGTGAAGCGGTTAGCTGCTGGGTGGCCGCGCCGACAATCGTGGCGGTGGCCGGAGCAACGCTGACGCTGGTCAACTGATTGACAGTCAAGGTTAAATTAGCAGAAGCCGTGTTGCTGCCGTCAGTGGCCGTAATCGGTAAAGTGAAAATTCCTAATTGATTCAGGGTCGGTAAAGCCACGCTCCAGATAGCGTTAGTTCTTGGGGACGGGGTGGCGGTTACCATATTTTGGATATTAGATACAGGTAAGATTTGGCCACGGATTTCACCGGTGGTAAAGCCGGGCGCGGTGGTATGGATATTTACATAAGTTCGACCGGCTAAAATTTCCGGTTCCATGGCTTCTGGATAATTCCAAACCACATTGGTTTTTGGCAGAGTAAAATCGCTGGCAAAATCAAAAACAATCGGAGAATTTACTCCCGGCGCTCCTTGCAATCCTGGCGTAACGCTGCCATGGATATGGACGCCGGTAACAGCGCCGCCGACAAAGCCGGTGCCATTAAGGGTATTAATGGTTAAAGTGTTGGCTGTTCTGTCAATCGTGAAAGTGCCGCTGCCGGTAGCCGTGGTGGCGACAGCCGGAACTTCCTGCGCGCCGGTCAAGTTAGCGGTAAAGGTATTGCCTAACGTAGAAAGATCGATCGAAACATTGCTGACAAATTGATCGTCGGTCACGGTAGCGGTGGCGAAGGCGCCAGCCGTACCTAGAGCCGCACTCATTGGAGCCGCGGTTATAACCGGAGCAACAGTATCGATGACCGCGATTTTCCCGGCTACAACCCAGTTAGTACCGCCGGTGACCACAAAAGGTCCGACACCAGCCGTCTGGGTTATCGTGACTATGTTGCCGTTCGTGCCGCCCGTTACCGGGGTCTCGGTAACTGCGTCGCCAAGGTAGCCAGCAGGAGGAGTCGTTGACCGCAAAAAAGTCGTGATGCCTGTATTGGTTCCGGCTAAAATTGTCGTGAAATCACCGGCCGCGCCTGGCCCATCTTCAGCGCGCATTTCCTTAGCGTTGGCGGCGAATGGACCTGAACCTGGGATTGAAACGAAATCACCAAGCGCGTCGGTAGAAAAGTCGAATGCCCCGAATGGATATACAACATGGAAAGTTGAATTAGCCGGGAAGGCGCCTTGCTGACTCGTAAACAAGCTGGCGCGCGCAAAGGTTATTTGCTGGCCGTTAGTCGGAAGGGCGCTGGCGAATGCCGCTTCGGTAAGCAAGCGAAAGCGACCGGCATTTCCATTGATGGTTAAAGGCGCCTCGGCGAAAGAGTAGAATGATTCGTCGGGAAAGCCTAACGGATCGGCAGTAATGCTAGGAATAGTCGCGAATCCAGGCAAAACACATCTTGGATCTGCCGCGCCGGTACCGTCGAGGTTAACTCCTAAACACTGCTGAAGAGCGGTTCCGGTAACATCCTGATACCAAAGAGGATACCCGGTAGTCGCGCTAGTGGTTACGGCTCCAAGGGCGTTAGTTGAAACCGCCAGCAAAGCCGCGTTGGCCGGACTGACTAGTCCGCCTAATCCGCTCATGACAAAACTGAAAATCAGTATCATGACGGATATTTTTTTAATTGATTTTTTCATAAGGTTATTTTTACTAATTAATTATTTTTTTACTATTTTAATTTGGCCTTCGACCCGGCCAAATAATTGTAAAAATTATTTATAATTGAATTATAATAAGCAGGGATTAAATATATATTAAGAACTTAATGAATTTATTTTATTGCTAAAATAAAAATAAAATCGCCCGATGTTTGGGGCGATTTTATTTTTTATGTTAAACGCTGATTAATCGTCAGTGCTGTTGCCGCCTGAACCACCCGAGCCGCCGCCCGAGCTGGATCCGCCGGAACTTCTATCACCGCCGGAACTGGCTGAATTATCTTCAACCGTGCCGTCGCCGCGCAGGTCAACTCCGCCTGGAGTATTATCCTCGGGAGTGCCGTCGCCGCGTAAATCAATGCCGCCGACATTATCATCAACGCCGTTGTCGTCAACCGTGCCGTCGCCGCGCAGTTTTACGCCGTTAACGAAGTCGTCTATGCCTCTGATCTGGCGAGTGGTGCTATTATCGTCAACCGTGCCGTCGCCGCGCAGTTTTACGCCATTGGCCGACAATAAATCGTCATTGACGTTATGAATGGCTTGGCCAAGATGCTCGCGCCTTAATTCGTTTAAGTCCGCGATGCGCCGTAAGCCATTGTCTTCAACCACGAAAACGCGATTTCTGGCATCCCGCAGTAAGCGGTTATTGTCAAACAAAGCGTTCGGATGGTCTTCTAAAGTAACTGGAAAGCGCCTTAAACCGTTGTCGTCAACATTGACGATTGCCCGGTTCCGGAAATTTCTCCTCAAATCGTCTAGTGATCTGATCTGGCGGCGCTCGCCCTGGACCACTTCAAAGATTTTGCCGTCTTCGGCTCTGATTAAGCGGTTATTGGCATTACCCCGGCCGCTGTTGGCGCTGGGGCCGCTGTTGCCTGAATTAACACTGCCCGGACCGCTGTTATCGGTTCTTAAAGCAATGCCGGCTAAAGTTTGATTGTCTACGTTCATAATCTCTTTACCGCGAAAATTCCTTCTTAGATCGTCGAGGCTCGAAACTTTAACTCTCTCGCCTTGCTTGATGACAAAAATTTGGCCGTCCTCGCCTCTAACCAGCGAGTTGTCCTCAAAAGTCGCCGCTTGAGTCGCGCCCGCTAACGCGAGTGACAGGCCCAGTAGGCTGATTGCCATTAAATTTATTTTTTTCATATAATTGTAATTATTTTATTAATATTTATAGTTTATTCGGCATTCGACCTCTGCCGCTAGAATGTCTATAGTCAGGATAAATCAAGAGGATTAAAAATATATTAAGACATAAAAAAAATCCCGCCGCTTAAATCAGGATTTTTTATATTAAATAATTTTAGCTAATATTTCATTAAAATTTCCTCGGAAACCTGGTAAATCGGCCGTCCGGCGTATTTTTTTAGCTGTTCTAAGCTTAAAATCAGCTGTTTTTTGTTATTTTTTATAACATAAACCTTGTCGCTTAAACCTCTAACCAACTGGCCGTCGGTAAAACTCATGTATTGGCGGATTACCGGGTCGGACACGTCGCTAATCTTTCGGCCCTTATAAGCCGCGAGCTGGGCTAAGGTTCGGATAACCGTTAATTTATCGGCCGAGATTAAATAGATTTTTCCGTCCTTACCCCGGATTAGGCTGCCGCTCGGAAAATACGGCACTCCGGTTTTAAGCACTGTTGTTTCAGTAAATTTGGCTAAAATTTCCTGGCTGACATCATGGATTTTTTTACCGGCGTACGGCTTTAATTCTTGAAGATTTTTTAGGCGCTTAAGCTTACCTTGAAAAATCACATAAATCTTTTTATCCGGCCCTCTGATTAAATCGCCATCAAAAAAATCCAGGTATTGCCGGATGACTTCGTCCGCTACGTCGTAAATTTTTTGGTTCTTAAATGGCTTAAGCTGAGCTAAGGTTCTGATGACGATTAATTTATTATTGGATATTAAATAAATTTTTTTGTCATGGCCGCGGATTAGCGTGCCGTTAGCGTAATATTTTACGCCTAGGACTTGGGGCGAAACTTGCGGCTCAGCTACCGGCTCTACGGCCGGTTCAATGGCCGGTAAGTTCGAGCTGGCGATTATTTCCGGGCTGGTGGTCGTAGCTAAAGCCGGTTTTATTTCCGGCAAAGACATACCGCCCCCGCCCCGCGATGGCGGCGGAACATAGACCTGGCGATAAACCGCGAAATATGTAAAATGCTTGGTCCAAACCGTTAAATCAGTCTGTCCGTTAAATTTACATTCCTGGCTGGCGGTTGACGTTAAACTGGCCGCGCTATTTTCCGGGCAAATGGCCGTAATTTCCGTAAAATCAGCCCCGCCCGAGCTAAAACCGACTTGCCTATTAGCTTGGCCGGGAAAGAAAATACTGACCGGCCGGCTAAAAGTTAAAGACTCGCCGCCATAACCCAGGCTGATAATTTTTTCCGCCTGGCTGACGTAGCTCGGGTCGGCCGGAATGCTTAAGTTAATGGTAGCGAGCGATGGCGCGATTAAGGTGCCATCCCAGGCGCCGGAACCGGTAATCACGGTATTGGGAGAAATAGTAACGATAAAATTATTGGCCGCGACGGCCGACTCCCTGGTTAAAGTCAGGCCGTCCGGCAGGCTTAAGCTGGTCTCGTCGCCCGCGGTCGAGGTGGCGGTAAAATGAATTTGCGTCTCAGTACTATCGCTGATTGAGGCCGGAATGGTAATTTCCGAAACCGTGTTTTCCACAGTCTGGTTGGCGCTATTAAAATTCAAGTTTAAATTAACGCTCGGCACGCTCATAGCGTCAACGCAAGCGGCTTCATGGGCGATTAGATTGCCGATTCTAAAAACTAAAGTTTGGCCTAAATTATCCGAGCATGGCATTTCCACAAAGTATTTGCCGCTAGCCGCGGCCGTAGTTGAAGCGATTTCCCGGCCGTCGGCTTTGCGGCGCATGGTTATAACCGGACTGGTGGTCGCCAGCTGGTTATTAATGCTGGCTGTGCCATAATACAAAACCGGCAGCTTAGGCGGCGTTGGATCAGCGGCGTAAGCCAGGCCGGCCGCCAGGACTCCGGCTACTATAAGCAAATAAATTTTAATTTTATGCTGGCTCATTTCTATAACTCAGCCCCTTGCTTAGTTAAAAACAAAGGGCTGATAAACAATATTTGTCATTGGAAATTTGTCATTTGTCATTTTCTGCCTACCTCTTCGCTCCTGAGTAAGCAATCGCCCTGACCGCGTCCCAGTCAGCCGCCGCAGCCGGCGCGCGCTTATAGATAAACTTGAAAGAATTAATGGCAGCTTTTTCCGAATTGAGGTTGCGGGCGCTCGGGCGCAGTCCGTAGGCCATAACGGTCACGGCCGCGTTGTCGTTGGCGTTAGACAGATTGGCCTCGCGCAAATAAATTTTCTTGAACGCCGCTTTAGCCTTGGTTTCGGCCGCGCTGTTTTTTTCCGCTGGCCAGCGGCCATTAGCGATTTTAATCGCGTCCTGCCAGTCGCTTTCGCTTTTCGGCAGTTTGCCGAATGCGGCCAGGTAAGAGCTGATTACGCCGGCCCGCTCCCCTGCTCCTAAAATTTTGGTGGTGGCCGTGCTATAAGTTATGAACCAGTTTAAGCGGTTAAGCTGGGCCGGGGTCAGGTTTTTATGGCCGTTTAATTTACTGATGTATTTATCAGCCGTGGTTTTTTCTTTATTTTTATCAGCCGCCGCGCCGGCGTTAGCTAAGATCGTCTCAACATTTTCCGACCAAAGCGCGCTTGAGTCGCTTAAAATATTATTTAACTGCGTTTCGGCCGCGCTGACTTTAACGCCTAAGACTTGGGGCGTCGTAAAGGGCGGGGTTGGCGGTAAGCCAGGCACGGTCGGCGTGGGGTTAGCCGCTGGGGTAGGCGTGGTATTTAAGCTGGTCCCGCCTCCGCCTCCACCACCGCCGCCTGAAGTTGAGCCTGAAGCCGGCGCCGGAGCGCTAACCGTCGGCGTGGTGACAGCCAAATCAATTTTATCGCTAGCTTGGCTTATTGGGTTGGCCGCGGTCTTAGTCGTAGCCGCCAGGCCGTTAACTTTATAAGCTAAATTTACGCCCGAGTTAGCGGCCGGCACTTCCAGAAAGTATTTGCCTAACTCCGTGGTCGTCGTGCGCGCCACCTCGCTCGCGCCGTTAAAGACGGTAATGATCGTGCCGATCGGCGCCGGCGTGTTATCAATTTTAACATTGCCGTACACGGCTAAAGGAATGGCCGGCGGAGTTTCGGCCAAAGCCAAACCTGGAACGAGTAAACAGACAAGCATGAGAATGGTGAAAGCTTTTTTGATCATTTCAGTATTTGTCATTGCGAGCGCAACGCAGTGAGCGAAGCAATCTCACGAATGAGAAGTTAACATTAATAATATTTCTTTAGTATTTTTTCATTAATCATTCGGCACGATACTGCCCGTTCCGGTTGACCAGAGCCAGTAGCCTTTGCCCTGCTGCAGGTACGAGCTGGTTTTATTGGTATTGTTTTGGTCAAAAACAATGTAGCCGCTCGGGATGGTTGAAAGATAAGCCGAGGAGTTCTGGTAAGCGCTGATTGATTTATAGCCGATTAAATTCCAGCCGGAGATTACGCCGTAAGTTGAAGGCGGATTCGGTTCTGAAGACACCGCTGTTCCAGTAACCACTAAATTAGCAGTTAAGTCTGTACCTGATACGCTAACCCAATAGCCTTTTCCATCATCCATAGTTGTCAAATCTCCGCCAGAACCAGGCACGTAAGATTTCCAATCATCCGATTCCGTTGAATCGTAATATTTAACCATTGTAACCGTGCCGGAACCGCTGACTCCGGAAAGCACAGTAGCGATCGCCGAATTTGATGGAATTACCGGGAAAGAAATTAAATTCCAACCAGAACTCAAACTAATTGTGCAAGTATATGGTCCGCTACCAGTACAGATTGAAGCCGGATAAGATACCGGCGCTGCTATAGCCAAAGCAGTATTGCTAATATCAGAACCGGTTAAACTGGCTCCGTCGGTGGCTGTAACTTTAACTAAAACATTAGACGAGCTAACGTCGGTCGGCGTCCAGGAATAAGCGCCGTCATTAGGCGTATCGGTTTCAATCGTGGTCCAGTTCGTTCCGCCGTCGGTTGAATATTCTAATTTAATATCTATGCTAGCAGCCGCGGTAATATTATCAGTCGCGGTCCAGGTTATTAAATGCGCCGCGTTATTTTCCCAAGTCTCTCCCCCGTTCGGCGAATTTAAAGTCGCGACCGGAGCGGTGCTATCGGTAACCACGGAGTAAGTTATGCTGAAGGTACTGCTTATATCATTAGTTGTATTTCCCGCCAAATCAGTTACCGTAACTCTAACTTTTCCATTTGAAGTATTTTCGCTCGGTACTATCCAATCTTCCGTTCCATCATTGTTGGTGCCAAGGGTAACAGTATTCCACGTAGCTCCACCATTAGTGGAATATTGCACGTTTACAGACGAGTTGCTCAGTTGAGAATCTTCTGCCGTCCAGCCGATCGGATAAACATTGCCGCCGGTTAATGTTTGGCCGGTAAACATGCTGTTTAAAGTTAAGTCAGGCGTATTGGCATCAATGGTTTTTGCAATATCGCTGCCGTTGGCGGACGAGCTGAGATTGCCGGCCGCGTCTCTAATTGTTACTCCGCTAATCTGTAGAGCGGATGTTTTGTCAGTATCGCCTTCAGTAACTGTGTAAGTCGCGGTATAAGTTACGCCGCCGTTAGCCGTGCTCCAAGCTAGAGCAACTCCGTTATATGAACCGGTAACAGTAGCTTCGGCTTCGGCGCTTTGGGGCGTTAAAGTAAAGCTAATGGCGTCGCCGATTTTCAGCCAGCCGGCCGCCGTGGCGTCGGAAATGATTGAAGTAATTACCGGCTTATTGGCGTCAATCGCTAAAGTATTTTCCGGCAAAGTCGTATAAGCGTCATTGATATTGCCGGCCGCGTCTCTTAGTCTAACGCTTGCCGCTAAAGCGCCGCCAGCAACGTCAGCATTGCCTTCGGCAATGACATAGTCAGCCGCGTAATTACTGCCGCCGGTGCTTCTGAAGTTTGAAGCGGTTACGTCAACGCCGTTGACCGTAATATTTTCCGCCGTGTAGCCGGCCGCGTTAGCTGAAATATTTAACGTGATCGTATCGCCGACTTTAGCCGTTCCGGTGTTAGGCGTGGTTGACAATCCGGAAATTACCGGGGCCGCAGTATCAACTGTCCAAGCATTAGTTGTGGCTGAGCCTTGAGCTTGCCAATTACCAGCCTGGTCGCGACCAATAACGTAAATAGTATGAGCACCATCGCTTAGTGCGGCTAACGAGATATGGTTAGCTACCGCAGTTTCAGCGCCATATTCACCGCCGTCTAATCTGTATTTATAATAAACTACGCCGGTTCCGCCGACTGTAATATCAGCTATTGTGACATTTACTAAGACTGCCGGAGCGCCGGACAATTGGGCGGTTGGCGCGTCCGTATCTTTGATCAAGCTGGTCTGGTTAGCTGTGCCGATATTTCCGGTCGGGTCGGTATCTTTTAGATATAGGGTAAATCCGCCTTGGGCTAAGCCGGCAAATTCCGATAAATCTGATAATTTTGTAGTATTACTGAGGCAGTTATACCAATGAGAGTTATCAACTGAGCATTTAGGCGCATTAAGATTATCGTCGGTAAAACTAATCGCTGCGTCGCCATTAACCTGAGTGGCGACTAAAGGCGCGGTAATTGCCACCGCGGGCGCGGTCCTGTCAAAAGTTACGCTTGATGAATCTGTAGCGGTTGTTCTAACTGTTCCATTATTTCCTGCTAAATCCCTAAAGCTAATAGAAAACGCCACAGCGCCTTCCGTATCGCCAGACGCCATCTGATAAGAGGCGATCCAGTGCTGAGCATCTGCGCCGGCGGTAATGGTCGCGTTTTGCCCGGCAATTAAAACGGTCGGAGATTGAATATTTTCATCAGTTACTAATAATAAAGTTATCACATCCCCTACCTTGGCTAGGACAGAGCTATTAGCGTTATTTGAATTAATGGAAACCGAAGTGATGGTTGGAACAATAGTATCATTGATTGTTAGGGTGCCGGCGGTGTAAGTGATAGCGTAGTTGGCGCCGGCTGAAACTGTGCCTTGGTTGATGGCAAAAGCGCCAACGCCTTCGCCGGCCGCTCTTACCAGCGAGCCGGAGAAAACCGCACTCGTGTCGCCGTTGACCAGAGCGCTATTTGTATAAGTAAGGGCCGGATCAGCTGTTCCGCGTTCTTTTGAAAAAGAGTCAGCTGTAACGGTGAGCGGAGCCGGGGTAACGGCGAGCGTACCAGCAGCGAATGTTATGTCATAATTGGCTGCGGTGGCGTCCGCGGCGTTAATCGGATAAGAGCCTACCGCACTGGAGGCTAAAGCCGTGGTTGTAAGGGACACGGGAACTGTCAGGGCGGCCGGGGTATCGTTATTTACTAAGCCGCTATAGCTCGCGTTAAAAATCGGGAGATCAGAACCGTAAATTTTGCTCGTGCTAACTGCTGAGATAATTAGCGGAGCCTTGGTTATAGTGAGATTAGCCGGTACGAACGTAATATTATAATTACTGTTAGCTAGTGTACTGGCGATTGCGTAAGCGCCGACATTCGCGCCGGAGGTCCGAGTAAGCGAGCCGGTCAGATCGTCACCGTTGATCAGCGCGCCGGAGGTAATTTGATAGGTCAGCGAAGGGTCAGCGCTGCCGTAGACTTTTGTTTTGGCGTCAGCCGTTATGGTGATGGCGGCCGCGGTAATTTCGCCGGTCGTATCATTAACGAAAGTAACTGCGTAGTTATTGCCGCTATTACCGTCGTTCACTAAACCGCTCGGCGTTAGAGTTTTACCTGTGCCGACGTTCACATTGTCGTACGATTCAGCAAAGTTGGCCGTATCGCCACCTTGCAAAACACCTGCCGTAATCGATGGCGTCGCGGCTGCCGTAGTATTTCTATTGTATACTTTAGTATTCGTCGCGGCCGTTACCGTAATCGGACGCGCAGTTATAGTGAGATTAGCTGAATTAAACGTAATATCATAGTTACTATTAGCTAGTGTACTGGCGATTGCGTAAGCGCCGACATTCGTGCCGGCGGCCCGGGCAAGCGATCCGCTAAGAGTATCAGAACCGATCAGCGTGCCGGATGTAATTTGATAAGTTAAAGCCGGGTCTGCATCGCCATAGACTTTTGTTTTGGCGTCTGCAGTAATGGTAAGTGGAGCTTGATTAACCGTGAGCGTACCAGGATTGAATGTAATACTGTAATTATCGCTAGTCGCTCCGGCTGCTGTGATGGAATATTCACCGATTAAGCTAGTAATAGTCGCTGCGGTTGAAAGGGAAACCGGAGTCGTAAGTACGGTCGACGTTTCGCCATTAACAAACCCTGAGTAGCTGGCAGACAATTCAGGATTGGCAGAGCCGTATATTTTTGATTTATTTTCCGCGGTAATGGAAAGCGGTGCTTTACTAATCTCGCCTGTTAAATTATTAACAAAAGTAACCGCGTAGTTATTGCCGCTATAACCGTCATTGACTGTTCCGCTCGGAATCAGAGTTTTGCCTGTGCCGACATCCTTCGTATCGTAAACTTGAGTGAAGTTTGCCGTATCGCCGTCCTGCAAAACACCTGCCGTAATCGTTGGTGCGGCGGCTGAATTTGTTGTCCCATTATAAGTTTTAGTATTGGTTGAGGCAGTAACAGTTATGGCCCGCTGGTTGATCGTGGAAACTCCCGTCCCGGTTCCGTCAAAGCTGTAATTATCAGCGTCTGCTCCACCCAGCGTAATTCCGGTTGCGTTAACGGTTTTGTTAACGCCGACATGTTTGTCTAAATAAGACTTTAAGCCATCAGTCGCGGTAACTATGTCGCCTGGAATTAAGCCATTTAAAACAACATGAGGGTTTGATGACGAATAGATAGCGCTCGTGTCCCCGTCGTATGTTTTATTATTAAGGTTGATTGTGGCAGTAACGGGTTTTTTTGTGATGTTAGCGGTCGCAACTGCTTCCGTATTCAGAAGATTGTAGTTACTTGATTTAGCGCCGCTTATACTAATGCCGCTCACGTTCACCGTCTTGCCGCTGGCGGCGATTTTATCCGAGTAAGACGCGCCCGTATAAACATACCCAAGATTGTCTCCAGATATTTCATCCGTACTAGAAAGAGTAACCGTCGCGTTCGCGTTACCGTTATATTCTTTATTAATGCCAGCAGCGTTTACAGTAAGATTTTTTTTAGTAATCGCAAAAGTTCCTGGATTGAGTACTAATGTGTAATTATTACCGGCAGTTAAAGTACCAATTGTATAATTATAAGCGGCGACATTTTGTCCCTCAGCTCTGCTTAACGCTCCGCTAAATGTGTCCGAACCGATTAAAGCTGGAAGATAGGTATAATTAAATACTGGATCAGAATCGCCATAAATTTTAGTTTGATCGGCAATCGGCGTTACAGTTACGGCTAAAGGCGTGATATCAGCTTGTCCGGTAGCGGTGCTATCGAATGAATAATTATCTTTATTCTCGCCGTTAAGAACCAGTCCAGTCGCGGTCACTACTTTACCAACTCCAGCGTTTGCGTTAGCGAAGGTAGCTGAACCGCCGGATAAAGTCAGCGCGTCGCCGAATTCTACTCCAACCAGAATCGGAGCTGAAAATACGGCCGAAGCGTCGCCGTTATAAACTTTATCATTAGCAGTTAAGGTCGCCGTTAAAGTTTTTTTTGTAATTTCAAAATCTCCGCTTACCGCGGGGGTAAGCCCGGTGGCGGCCGCAGTTAATTGCTTGCCCGTACCGAACATATTAATAGTAATATCAGCAAAAGTGGCCGTGCCGTTACCTGCTGCTGTGCCGATGTCCACGTTGGCGGCTCCTACCAATGTTCCGGTGCCGGCTGATTTAGTCAACGCAACGTTTAAACTAGAGGCCAGTCCGTTAGTTGAATTATTACTGAATTGATCTTGGGTTTTAACAACAGGCTGTGGATTTAATAAAGAACCATACACCGCGTTGCCTGGTTGAGTTGTAAAAGCAAGCTTGTCTACCGTGCCCGCCACGGTGGTCAATGTGCCAAAACTGGAAGTATCGTCAACTACTCCGCTTATGGGCGCTCCGGAATGCTTTATTATACCTGTACTCGGCGTTTGGGTAGTTGGACGAACTTTCAAATTTGCAAAACCAAGAGTACTTATGTTGGTAGAGGCGGTTGAAACTGTAAATGAAAATGAAGTATCTCCTTGAAATACTGGTATTGAATTGTCTGCCAGCGCTATGTTTCCGCCAAATTTAAATATGTTAATAGTAGACGCGTCGAATTCCCAACCTGCAGGTAATGTTAAAGTATGCGTCCCCGCAGCGATATCGCCAGCGGCGGTTTCGGTGATTGCCGGCCCATCGAGACTGACGAACGCGCCCGTGCCTTCGTCAGCGGTAGTATCAATAGAAATATTATCGCCGTTAGTCGCCGGCGTAATTGAGACCCCCGCAACGGCGAATACATAGCTAACCACAAAAAAACCACCTACGAGAAGGGCAGCTGAAAAAAGTAAGAACTTTTTTGTAAAGAATTTTTTACCGGTCATAAATTTTGAAAAAATTTTAGACATATTATTTATAAAAATTATTAATTAATAATTCGGAAATGGAGTATGAGATTGCTTCGTCGCCCGAGTACGGGCTCGCTCGCAATGACAGAAAAAAAATCCCCCGCCCTTTCGGGCGGCCCCTTTGTTAAAGGGGCTGAATGCGAACACAAAAAAACCGCTGACTAAAAGCCGCGGTTACTAAACATATGGTAAAATAAATTTTGCCAAATAATTTGCGAAATCTTTGGGGCGTAAAAATTTCTCATACAAATTATATTTTTTTCTTCTGTTCTTAATTATTAGCAAAATAAATCTCCTCCGTCAATAGTTTTTCAGCCTTTTGACAGAATAATTTTTCTGTGTCGTAAAGATTAAGAAAAAAAATAAATCCCCCTATAAGATAATCAACGCTAAGAGCAGGCCGATCAGGCCGACGGTTGATAAAATTATATGAGGATGCTGTTTTCTGATTTGGATTAAGACGTTTAAGGTTAAAGCGGCGATGGCCAAGGTCAGAATGATTTTATAATAAATAGAAGTCAGGTCAAACAAAGGCTTAATGTAGGTCGGCTGGTGCTGTTTTACGAAATAATACTGCTCTAAGGCCGTGGTGGCGGCCGGGGTGATATTTTCCCAGGTTAAATCTTCGGTCGCGCTATTACCGGAGCGGTCTTCGGCCGTCACGCTGGCTAAAACCACGGGATTAAAAATTTGCTCCTCGGCTTGGCCGAAAATCACGGCTTGGCCGGTCCAGGCCGCGCTCGGCTCCGCTCCCGGCTTTAAGTCAATAAAATAATTATTAAAAGCCACTCGGGCTCTTACTGCTTCCGGACTTAAATAGACTTCGGCCCGCACGATTTTTTCTTTTTTGCCCTGGGGCTGGTCAATGTAAATTTTGGATTTAGCGGCGTTAATCAACGGTTCGGGGCTAGTCGCTACGACCGGCGGTATGACTTCTTCTACCTCGGCTATAACCGCGGCTGGCTTAGGCAAAACTTCCTCCGGCTCCTGGGTTTTTTCGCCTAGAATCTGTTTAGGCGTTTCGGCCGGCTGAACTTTAACTTTTACCGGCTCGCTGATTTCAACCTCTAGGGCCGGTTCCGGCTGACTGGCCAAAACCGCCGGGGCGGCGAAATATTGGGCTACAAAAGTCGTATCGATATTGTTATAAGCGCCGCTAACCGAACCCACGCCGATTTCCGAAAAATCCGGGTCAATCATGTTTTTATAATGCGTCTGGCTGCGGCTCCAGCCGTTAACTACCTCTTCGGGCCCGGAAAAGCCCATGGCCAAGTTTTCTCCGGCCACGGCGTAATTATATTTCAGGCCGCTTAGCCAGTCGGCCAGCGACCGATTATCCGGCCCGGTATGGGCGAAATATTGCTTAAAAATCATGTCCTGAGCCTTATTAAAAGCCGCCTGGCTTAGAAGCGGACTTTCAGTAAGCAGGCCTAAATTCAAGTTTTGCCTGACAACATTAGTCAGAGCGATTATTTTTCGGCTTTGCTCAACTAAAATGTCCGGCGTCAGCCAGGCTTCAACCGGTAAAATTATGACCGCGCCGATTAAAATCACTTTTAAAAGGATTGACGATAAGGCGTAAAACAGCAGGCGGTAAGGATGAAGCGCTTTGGGCTGAAAATCATTGCCCTCGTGCGGAATAAATAGGTCTTTTAAAAAACCCGGCCCCTTCGGATTGCGGCCGCGCTTGATTTCCGCGCCGTCTTTTACGCCATCGCCGTCCGTATCCGGATTTAAGGGATCAGTGCCGAAAACTTTAATCTCCTCATAATCGCAGACCCCGTCTTTATCCGTATCGGCGCATTTCGGGTCGGTACCCAATTTTTTTTCTTCCGCGTCGGTTAAACCGTCCGCGTCCGAATCCTTGAATTTGTTGGTTATTTTTTTCCTGGCCATATATTAATATAATAGCAGATTTTTTTAGTCATTGCTATGAGATTATGCCTCCGCCCAAAACTTCACGGCCGTCGTAAAAAACCACGCTTTGGCCCGGCGTGATAGCGCGCTGAGGCTTTTTAAATTTTACCAGATATTTAGTTTTATTGATTTTTTTAAGCGTACAGCCTACCGGCTTATGCCGATAGCGAATCACCGCTTGGCATTTAGCTTTGGGCTGATTGATCCAGCTGGCGTTTTTGGCCGTAAGCTCATCGCCATACAATCTTTTATCCTGGCCGTCCGAAACTACGCATAAAGTATTTTTTTTATAATCCAGTTTAGCCGCATAGTACGGACCGGTGCCGCCGATTTCTACGCCCTTTCTCTGGCCGATGGTATATAAGGGTAAGCCATGGTGGCGGCCAATAACTTTTTCGTCAAATGTTTTAATCGGTCCGGGTTTTAGTTTTAAGTGCCTTTTTAAAAATTCATTATGGTTTTTCTCCGGAATAAAGCAGATTTCCTGGCTGTCCCCTTTCTCCGCCACCGGTAATTTGAATTTTCGGGCCAAAGCCCTGACTTGCGGTTTAATATAATTCCCCAAGGGAAAAAGTAAATGCTTGAATTCAGCCCGGCTAAATGTATATAAAAAATACGACTGATCTTTATTCTTATCCTTGGCTTTAAATAATCGGCCGTCTTTATTGATAGCGTAGTGGCCTGAAGCGACATAGTCATAGCCTAATTTTTTCGCCTGTTTAAGCAAATAGCCGAGCTTCACCCGCTTATTGCAGATTACACACGGATTAGGCGTGCGGCCCGACCTATACTGGTCCAAAAAATTATCTACCACCTCGCGTTTAAAAATTTTAGAAAAATTTAAAGTATAGAGCGGTATGCCGATCTGATTGGCGACGCGGCGCGCGTCTAATAAAGCTTCGGTGGAACAGCATTTATTTTCCACGGCTTCGCCCGCGCCCGGCTCTTTCCAGAAATGCAAAAATATCCCAATGACGTCATGGCCCTGGTCGGTTAAAAGTTTAGCCGCCACCGAAGAATCAACTCCGCCGGACATGGCGACCGCGATTTTTAACTTTTTTGTTTTTCCCATAGTTTAAAATTGTAACGCAAAACTAACGATAAATCAATAGTTGACTGCTAGCTTATTATATGATAAAAAATAATAAAACAAAACAAGTGATTTGCCAAATCAATTAAAGGAGGGCGAATATCATGGAGGATGCTATTCTGGTAGTTGATGACGACGAATATTGCAGAAAAACTGTAATTGATATGCTTAAAGACGCCGGCCACCAGGATGTTCTTGAAGCAAGTAACGCGGACGCCGGTTTAAAAGTTTTCAAAGAAAACTCGGAAAAAATCGCGTTGATAATCTCAGATTATAAAATGCCAGGAATGAACGGGGACGAATTTTTAGAAATAGCTTTTTCTCTAAAACCATCGCTAAAGCGAATTCTCATGTCCGGCGATACCAGCAATTTTAAGAATTTGAGGCTTAGCCAGGATATCATTATTCTGGCTAAGCCGTTTCCGCCGGACTTGTTGCTGGATACCGTTGAGTTGCTGAGCGGCTAGCGTACCTTAAAGCAAAAGGCTGAATCAATTGATTCAGCCTTTTTTTTATTTTTGGATATTTTTTTAGTAAAGCCCCGGAAACTGTTTCTGAATCAGCTCAACCGACTGCGGGTCGGTTACGACTTTAAGCAGTTGTCCTACAACGATTTTAGCATTGTCAGTTTCCCCGGTTTTCTGGTATAAAAGCGCTAAGCTGTATAGGCCGTTGGCATGGTTGGCGTTGGCCTGAACAATGCTTAAAAATAACTGTTCGGCCGCGGCCAAGTCATCGTTTTTCTTGACTGCTCCGCCGCCTTGGCCCGAAACGCTTAAATCATCGGTTGATTCTTCGCCGGTGGTTATGTCGGCCGTGGCGCTTTGCGCGATGCCGCTCGACGCACCGCGGTTAAAATAGAGGCGGCCCAATTCAAAACGGTAGTCCGCGTTGTCGCGCGTTAAAATAACCGCCTGCTTCAGCTGTTCAATCGCGTCATCTATTTTCGCCATTTTTTCATACGCAATGGCTTTGCCGTAATAGGCCGCGCCGAAGTCATTCTTTTTGGCTAAGGCCAAATCATATTTTTTAATGGCTTCGTTGATATAAAATTCCTGCTGGGTTTTATCTTTTTCCGCGTTGGCGCGGGCCATGTTAATTAAAGCCATTCTTAAATACGGAGTCGGGCTGTCCGGTTCTAATTCAGTCGATTTGTTATATAGATTTTCCGCCCACTCCAGCGAACCCTGCACGTAAAACGAGGCGTTTTCGTAGACTAAAGCCATAGCTTCGTTATTGGCCGCGCTGTTCGGAGAAATAGTCAATGACTTGCGCCCCGTATCAATGGCCGCCGACAAAGCGTTTTCAATCACGCTCTGGTCGCGTCCGCCCGAAGCTTCGCGGTTAGCCGCAGTCATATAAGTGTTGGCTAAATTAATGTAATAAATGTCCTGATAAGGCGCCAAAACAATGGCTTTATTAAGCTTATCAATTTTTTGCGCCAGGTCGTCGGTTTTAAGCGACTGCATGACATAAGCGTCGGCCAGATACATTTTAATGCCCATGGTAAAGAGAATTACCACGCCGGCGCTTAAAGTCAAAAAGATAGCGGCCAGCGCCAGGGCGAATTTGGGCGAAGCGCGGAATGATAAATTCAAATTCTTAAATTTTTCCGGATAATTGACAATCGCCATGGAGACGGCCAGTATGGACAGGAGTATCGCCGTTAAAATCAAAGAATTATTCATGGAAAAAAGCAAGGAAAAAATAATTACCGTGATAAAGCTGGAAAACAAGGCCAGTAAAATAGACTGGGTGTCGTTTTTTTGCACTTTAATCAAAGTAATAAAGCAGATGGATAAAGCGATCAGGAAAATCACGATCACGGCCAAAAGTCCTAAAGCGCCGACCGAAGCGGCCAGGCCGAACAGCGCGCCTGAAGCGTTGTCAAATTTCGCGTCCCAGAGGGGCGAGGCGTTAAAATTAGCGCCCTTATATTTATCAAAGCTGTAGTAATAAGTCGACGGACCGGAGCCTAAAAGCGGGTCATTCTTCAAGCTGGACTTAGCGATATCAAACGAGGCTTGCCGCGATAAGCTTACTTCAACCGGTAAATTTAAGCTCATGATATTAAAATTGCCCAGAACCAGTAAAATAATCAGCAGTAAAAACGAGGCAATCGGGATAACGATGTTGGAGCTGGAAATTTTAATGATTTTCGACAAGAAAAACATGAGTGTTATAACGATGCCGACAATGGCCGCCGGCCAGAAAGTAAAGCCGTTAAGTAACGTTAAAACGAACAGCGACAGCAAAGTCACGATGCCTAAAGCCGTTTTAACCGCGTAGGATGCCAGTTTGCTGATCTCTGGATGAATTTCGTTGATCTGCGCCATCCCGATAACCAGCAAGGGTAAAGTCATGACTAAATACATGGTCAATCCGGAAAGCGAGCCTAAGGGATTAAAGCTGACGGCTTGAGTAAAGGCTAAGGGCAAAACAAATTTGCCCAATAGCTGGAGCAGGGAAAAAATCGTGATCAGGGCGGTCGAACCGATTACGCCCCAGAACAAAAGCTTAATTCTTTTTTGGTCGATATTGTTGATTACCAAATAATAAAACAAAACGAAGATAATCACCGCGGCCAAGCTCCTGGTTGGATTGCCGTAGGTGCCGATCAAACTGTCTTTTTGGCTGATGGACAAAATAGTGGAAACAATAAATACGCCGAGCATAGCGACGATCGGCCAGTCAAGCGGCGTGCGCTTGATATTCAGTTCGCCGACAATCACGGCCTTGGTCACCCAGGCGACAGTCGCCAGTAGCGCCAAAAAATAAAACAGAGTCATTTTTTCAAAACCCATGTTTTGCGCCACCAAACCGGTGAAGAACAAAGGGCAGAGAAAAAACACCAGAAAAATCGCGCCGATAATCACAAAGTCCAGTCCTTTGGTGGTTATGGCTTGTTGTTTGGAAATTACTTTTTTTTCTTCCATAGATTATAAATAAATTATAAATAATAATATTAATATATTAGCATACTCGCCTTAAGCAAGTCTACTGGCAATGTCAAGGTTAAAATTTATTGTTTTTTATGAGACCTCTTACGCTTGTTAACATTGTAAGATAAAATTCAAGATTATTCAAGCTGGCCAATCGAGCGGCTAGCGGTTCGCCAATTTTAAATAAATAATTTAGATATGCCTTGGAGTATTGCCTCAGCTCCACTAACTTACTTTGCGCGTTGATTGGGGAAAAGTCTTTAGCATATTTGGCGTTAGTGATATTAACGGCCGCGTACTTCAAGAGGCTTTTTTTTGATAAAAACAGCCGGCCATGCCTGCCCTCGCGAGTCGGAATAACGCAGTCGAACATGTCCCAGCCCAACTTTACAGCTTTTAAAATATCTTCGGGCGAACCTATGCCTAAGCCGAAGCGCGGCTTGTCATCCGGGAGGAGTCCGGCGGTCTGCGCTAAAGTTTTGCCCAAAAAATTTCCCTGGGCATCGATATGGCGCGCGCCGAAGCCGTAGCCGTCAAAGCCGATCTTAATAAGCTCTCTGGCGCAAAGTTCTCTTAACTTTAAATTATTGCCGCCCTGGACCACGGCGAATAATAAAATTTTAGAGCGCTTAGCGTGTTTGTCATATTCTTTTTTGCAGCGTTTGGCCCATTTGATCGTGCGCTCGACCGACACCCCGATTTTTTCATCATCATAATCATTAGGCGGACAATCGTCCAAGCAGACGATTAAATCAGAGCCTAGCGCCAATTGGATTTTTATGGACTGCTCGGGCGTCAGCCCGATTTTAGAACCATCAAGCGGCGATTTAAAAAAGGCGCCCTTATCATTAATCGCGCCTCCCTGCTTGCCTCTATGGATTAAAGAGAAAACTTGGTAGCCGCCCGAATCGGTTAAAATCGGCCGCGGCCAAGCCATAAACTGATGCAGGCCGCCGGCTCGCTTCATGAATTTTACGCCCGGCCTTAAAAATAGATGCAAAGTATTGGCCACTAAGGCTTCCAAACCCAGTCCGCTAAGCTCGTCCGAGCTTAACTGCTTGACCACTCCCCTAGTCGCGTCGGGCATAAAACAAGGAGTGTTGATAACGCCGTGAGGAGTCTTGATGATACCAAGGCGAGCCGAGGAAATTTTAGATTTTTTTAGTATTTTGAACATAAAAATTTTATCTCACTATTCCATCCGTCTGCGCTAATGGATCATCTTCCAATTTAGTGGTTTTAGCTTTGATGGTATTGATTATTTCCGCTCCGGTTTCCGCGTCGCGCGCGCTGGCTGATGCCGCTGGCAAAACCACTACAATTTTATTGCGATCGGCTTCGCTCGGCGCCAGTTTAATATTAAATTCCGCCAGGGCGTTAGTCGGCGCGGCCGGCAGTTTGTCAATTCGCCAGACCACTTGATTGGCTTGGCTGTCGTAATCAAGCTGGCCGATGGCGGCGCGATTTTTCCCGTCCCAGCTAACATTCGCCGGCAAAGCCACGCTAATCCGCAAATCAGTTAATTCGTGCGAATTATTATTTAACGCCCAGTAAACTTTTAAGCTGGTGATCTCGCCTACTTTGGGCGGCAAAGGGCCGGAGCCAACCGCCAGATTATCGTCGTTAAAGTATCTTACCTGCTCCAAAAAATTCAAATCGCTGTTAATTTTGTTAACGATAATATTGCTTTGATTGCCGCCTGCCGGGGTTTTGCCGCTGATCGAGTAGTTAACATAGCTTTTTACCTGGTATGCCTTGCTTAAATCCAAATCGGCCGCCGGCTTTAATTTTATGGAAAAATCTATCGTGCCCTCGCCGCCGCTTGCAAGCTCGGCCAGAGCCGGAATTTCCTGTTTGGACCAGCTAACGGTGTTGCCGCTGACCGCGCCGCCGGCAGCGCTTAACGACTGCCAATCAAGAAAATCGCTATTTAGCACCGCCATAATAATTACGTCTTTCATCAGACTGGCGCCTTTATTGGCGTAACCGATTGAGTAATTCAAGGTTTGCCCGAAATTAGCGCCCTGGTCAAAGGGCGAGCCGTTAATTATCAAGTTGACGTTTAAATCGCTTTTGATCACCTCGAACGGCAGGTCTTTCTCCAAAAATTTATAATATTTAACCGGCTGGTTTTCCACGGCGTGCGGGTACTCAAATTTTAATTGCAAATTAACGCTCGGCTGTCTTTTCTCTTTTATTTTAAATTTAATTTTAAAATTGTTTTCATTTTTGCCTAAATTGGAAAACTGCCATGAATCAAGGCCGCTGGCCGTTACGATAAGACCCTGGGAGCTGGTCGCCGCGCTCTGGCCGCTGGTGATAATTTCCACTTCTTCAGGCCGCGAAACCGTCAGGCGGAAAGTATCAATATAATTTTCCGGCTTGGCTTTAAATTTTATTGCAATTTCATTTTCTTCGCCGATGTTGGCGCTAGTCAGACTGTCAAAAGAAAAATCCAGGCCGCTGGAGTTAATTTTAGACTCGTAAGAAGCTGACTTCTTGAATTCACTGGAAAAATTATCCGGCGTATAGGTTAAGTCGGCGCTAATTATGCTCGAGCTGTCCGCTTGGCCGACCAGCTTGCCCTTTATCCTAATCGAATCGGAACGGCGCGAGCCCAAAGCGGCAATCTCCCAGCTGTCATTGCCTTTGCTCGGCGCCGGATCGCTTTCTAAAAATATAAAATTTTCCGGATATAAGGCTTTGATGGCGATATCGCGAATGCCGACCTTATCCTCGTTTTTATAATTTAAATCATAAAAAAATTCCTGGCCGGACGCCACCTCCCGGCGCGAGCTAAACTCCAGGCTGACCGCGGCCTTATCGCTAAAGACTCTTAAATATAGATAATTATAGGCGCCGTAGGCCGAGCCGGCGATAACGAACAGGACGACTATCAGGCTGAATAAATTAAAAAACAGGCCGCGCTTTTTTTTGATAGTCAGTTTTTTCACGTCAACTTGGTTGCCGTCGTCGTCACGATAAATATTTTTCAGGCTGTCATCAATTTCTTCAGCCTTGGCTTCATCTTCGGCATACTGGTCGAAAGCCTCAACCTCTTCATCCGAGGCAATCTGCCGCTTAACAAATTCACCTAGGCTGGACGAACCGTGTTTGATTTTTATTTCGCTATTTTTCATATTTTATCGCTTTTCAATTATTACCGCTGTTAATTTATCCTGATCAAACGCGCCGCTCAGCGAGCCTCCAGGAAAAGCCCAGATTATTTTATGGCTACCGCTTAATTTTAAATCGCCCTGAATCGTTGAGGCGTTCATGCCCGGCTGCTTTTGCGCCAAAAGCGAATAAGAATAAAGATTTTTCTCGCCGGAATTTAAGATTGAAGCGGCTTGTTCAATCAGCTGATCGGCGATAGAGAGTCCGCTGGCCCGGCTCAGGTCGGCCAGCTTAAACGGCAATTTGTATTTTATGGTTAGCTCAGCGGTTTCGCCCGGGTCAACCTGCGACCAGTTGGCGAAAACGGTTTTTCCCAGCTCCTGATAAATTTTAGTCTGAGTCGCCTCGTCGGTTTGCATGCCGTTTTCAGCCGCGGCCACTTCCGGGTCGCTTAACCAGCTTTCCTCCTGCGCTTTAAAAAATATTTTGTCCAATGGCTTAAAGCCGCCGGCCGCCAAAAACTCGGAGCCAGCCGGCACGTAAACCCTCAGCCAATCAACGTTTCTAACCCCCGTGAACGGCGCTCGCTTAACCGCGTTATGAGTCCGCCTAATAATCAGCGTATCGATAATCGACCCATCAGGCTGAACCTCGGCTTCTAAAATAATTTCCTGCTTGATTTCTCTGTCGCTTTTCCCGCCCGCGATATTGGTATTTACAACGTTTAAATAATCGCCGGCCGTAGCTTTAATTTTACCGTCCCAACCCATCTCGGCTGCTTTAGTTTGCAGCTCGGGGTCGGCGAAATAAAATAAAATATTTTTATCATTAAGCGATTCCTCGGTTATTTTAAACAGTTCGGCTAAATTATCTTTGCTTAATCGCTTAGGCAGATCTTCAATCAGCTTATTCATTAAATCGCCAATAATTTTTTTCGGCTGTTTGGTAACGTCCGGCTTTTGCTCGGACAGCTTCTGCGCTTCCAGCCAAAAATTATCCGCATTAAAAATTATGCCGTATTTTTCAGTTAAGTCAATCGGGCCGATGATTCTTAATAATTTTTCCATGACCGTGGGAGTGAAACTGATAACGCCGTCAACGGTTGAGCCGCCGGAGTTTTCATAAAACCAGGCGAGCTTAGCGGCCGAGGTCGGCCAGTCCGGCCACCAGTTAGCGTCCCAAAAATGCCAGTCCGGCCGTAAGACCGAAAGCGGCTCGGGCGATTTTATTTTTTTTAAGAGCCCGGCGTCAGTATCATAACTGCCTCCGCCCGGCGCTTCAATGCTTTTAATCCGGCCTTTGGAAAAATCAACGATGGCGTAGCTGCCGATGAAGCCGCCCGAAGCTCTAAGCTCTGAGTTATTTTGAAAAACCAGTAAATAGCGCTTGTCTGTCTCCGTTCCTAAAAATACTTTTAGATTATCGGCTAAAGCAATAAATTCTTTCAAGCCGGCGGTCAGTTCGCGGTTTTTTTGCTTGAGTAATATGAATTCTTTCCGGTATTGGTCCGGCACTAAATCGCTCGGAATCTTTTCTAATTCGGCGTCCAAGGCGATTAAGCTATTAAGCCCGTTATGGCCGTAAAGGCTTAAATCTGTAACCAGGCTGTTAACTTTCGCCTGGTCTTGGTTAAACAGGCTGGCCGCGGCTAGGCTTAAATTTTTTCCGGCTTCGGCGCTTAATTCTCCGGCCTTTAAAATATGCGGACCGGCCGCCGCTAGGCGCAGATTTTTATCCGGTAAAACCGAGGCTAAAGAAAAGATCAAGCCGTTAATTTCATTTAACTGGCTTTGGGCGTTTAAAAAATTATTGCCGGCGCGCGAAAAATTCTCATTGGCTTGGTTAAAATTTAAGCCCGCGGCCGCCTGGCCGGCGCTGACTAAATTTCCCAGCGCGCTTTCGCTCGCGCCTAAGACCCGGCCCTTAATTTCATCAAGCGATTTATAAAAAGTTAAAGCCTTAACCGGCAGAACGATCACTAAAAGCACGCTGGCGAAAACCAAAACCGGTTTTAAGCCCCCTTTAACAAAGGGGGTCAGGGGGATTTCTTCCGCCCTAGCCCGTTCTTTTAATTTTTTCAGCACCTTGGTTGAGACGGCCATAGCCACCGCTTGCGAGGCTTGGTACCCCGCCGGAATTTCAGAAGAAATCTTATGCGCCACTGCTTGCGACTTCGCGAACATCAAATAGCCGGTTTTTTTAAACGGCCTTAAAGCCGCGCGCGCCACAAAATAAACCAGCCTGAGCGCAAACATAATAGTCCAGCCGACTGCGTAGCAAATTTTGTAAATCAGGCCGAACAACAGCTTACCTGCCTGCACAAACGCCAGCTGATCGACCAGCCTGTCATTGCGAGCATTTTTTTCTTTTGTCATTCCCGCGAAGGCGGGAATCCAGAGATTTTTCGCTAAACCTTTTGCCTTCTCTCTCCCCCGTTTCACCATCTTCCCATAATCAACCTCAGCCAATTTTTCCAACCTGGACTCAGAAACCGGGGAAATTTCCTCTCTGGGCATGTCTTTTTTCAAATCCACCACAAATCTGGCCGTTTTAGCCCCGGTTTTTACAATTAATTTATTGATTTTTACAAATGTCATTGCGAGCGTCAGCGAAGCAATCTCACGAACAACAAACCTTAGCGCGAGATTATCCGCAAATTAATTCTTGATAATATTATAACACAAAAATAATAAAACAAGAAAATAATTATTTCCCAAAAAAAATTGAGGTCTGAACACGCATGCTTATTGCATTTGTATTCAGACCTCGGTCTGTGGCTTGCGCTTAACCTGCGCAGGCTTCGGCTTTTTCCTCGGGAACGGTTTGCGGCTTTTGAACCGGCAAGAATCCGACCGCGAAATCAAAGGTTTCGTTCCGGATTATGGAAAAAGGAAGATAGTCCGACCTCATGCGTTCGGCGTGCTGGGGCTCAAGTACGGCCAGTCGCATGTCTGACTTAACGCCCTCAATCACCTGCACCCGCAAGTAGTGAACCGTTTGCTTCTCCTTGCCATTGGAATTCCGGGTCGGCACGAACTTGACCTTCAGTTCAGCCAAGCCGGTAACTTCCTGCCCGCGGGCGAGATTGTCCCCAAAAATGAAAATGGTGACAAACCCTCCGGGAATTCCGCGTTTACACATCCAGTAGGCTTTGATATCGCCTTTAGCCTCGTAAAATCTGGCGTCCTGATCAATCCTGGTGTTGGCCAAAAACGGACCCCAGACCGTGCCTCTGACCACGTCGCCGCTATTGGCCAGAGTATTGGCAATCAGCGCCTCGTAGGCAGTTTCGGTTATCTGGTCAACGGCTTTGGTTGCCGCCGGACCGATATCAGTGAGACACGGCCGGCAGGTTCTTGCCTTTCCGTCTTTTTTCCCGCCGCATACTGGACAACCCTTGCCGCGCACCAAAACTTCTGCTAATAATCGGATCATCTCATTTCCTCCTTTATTTTCGAGCATCTGCTCGTTATTAAAAGTTCTTTGCGTTCATTCGCAAATTTCTGTCTACTATTTTAATAAACAAAAACTTGCGAACACCGAGCTATTTTACATCTGCTTTCTATCTCGGCATTTGCTAAAACCGAATCTAACGAACGGGCAAGTTTCGCCGCTTTCATGGCAATCGCAATATTCCGAATGTTCTGAACTTAAGCCATTCCAGATGAATGATACGATTTCGCTGAATTTAATTTTAGTCGGCTCAGCCTTATTTAAAGCGTCTGAACCGTTTAATAATGAATTCAAGCTTTTATGATAAAACCAATTAGGTATCTGTTGATTTTTTCCTTCAAACTGCAATTTTGCCGGGTCAATCTCTTTAGCGTAGCCGTTTAGTTCAAGCTCTCTGGCTCTGACAGCCGCCACAATTTCCTTTAAATTAACCCGGTGATGCTTATTGGTTAAAATTATGACATGTCCGGTAGAACGCTTTTGAGCGACGATCGATAAATTTTCCATGGTCAAGCCGTAATTAGCGACTTGTGAATTATCAGATTCAACCACGCCGATTTTTAATTTTTTATCAAATCTTTTGACTTTATATATTTTGATTTTTTCTTCGAATTCTTTTTTGACGTTAAAATGCCAGTCAATCTGTGAAGTCTGGAAATAATTTAATAGCCTAAGGCCTAACTCTACGACTTTTCGCGAAGGCACGTCCTGTTTATGAAAGCATTTAATTAAATACGCCAAATCGCCGTAACGGTTATGAAGCCCCTCCAAATCATCTTCCCTGACATAATTTAATAAGGCGTTTATTTCAGGCTTATCTTCAATCTCTAAGCGGGCGGCAACTAACGACGAAGCGGTTTCTTTTTTATCCGTTGGATTATTATGATGATCAAACATGCTGCCGCCGATATCAACTAATAAAATTCCCTGCTCTTTAAATTTTATCAAATCTTCAATGGCAGGATCATGACTATGCTCCCAAAAAATAACCTCAGCATCTTTAATGCCGGGAAAAACACTTTGGCCATATTGCTTTAATAAAAATAACGCGGCAATCGGGTCTAAATGAGGTTTATTTGGGATTAATATTTGCTTTATTTCCATATAATAATGATTTTATAATATATCATATTATATCAATTATGTCAACCTAAAAAGAAAATAATGCTTATTTTTATTTAATATTAGCCTTATTAAATAATAAAAATGCTGCTTTGGCCTGCAGCAATTTTAAGATTACAAATATTTCTATTTTAAGCTATTTTTATAGACTGCCAGCGTTTTTTCCGCGCAATCGGTCCAGCTGTATTTTTTGGCTTGCGCCTCTCCCCTGTTTCTAAGGTCGGCGCGCAGGTTTTCGTCGGTTATAATTTTTTCAATTTTACTTTTCATGTCAACCGCGTCGTCCGGATTAAAATACAAAGCCGCCTGGCCTAAGACTTCGGGCAGACAGGTTTTATCCGAACTGGCGACCGGTAAGCCGTGCGCCATGGCTTCCAAGGGCGGCAAACCGAAGCCTTCGTAAAACGAAGGAAAAATATAAGCTAAGGCATTGGCATAGAGGCCGGCCAATTCAGCGTCCGGCACATAGCCGGGAAAAATAATCTTAGCCGAAAAATTTTTGGCGAATTGCTTTAGGCGCGAATAAAAATAATCTTCTTTGCCTACTAGCACTAGGCTTAGTTCCGGCCTGGCTTTATTAATTTCAGAAAATATTTTTACGAGGCCTTCTAAATTTTTATGCGGATAGGCGTTGCCGACGTAGAGGAGATAAGGCTTGTTTGTCATTTCGACCGAAGAGAGAAATCCTTTAAATTTTGGGCTTTCATCTATAAGAGATTTCCCGCTGACGCTCGAACTGACAGACAGGTTAGCCACGCCTTCATAAGTCACAATAATTTTACCGGGCGCAATGCCGAACTGCTTAACTACTTCATTTTTGGTAAACTCGGACACGGCTAAAACTTTTCGCGCACGCCGGACCGCGGCTGAAATTACGATTTTGTAAGCTAAATTTTTTATTTTATAAACGAGCGGCCCTAAAGTAGTGGCGCGCAGGGTAGGAAATTTTATTAAAATCAGGTCGTGAATCGTCACCACGAATTTAACCGGACAAAAAAGCGGCACGTTAAAATGGGGAAAATGCATTAAATCCAGCCGCTCGCCTATTAGGTAAAACGGAAATACCAATTGTTCGGCCAGGCCGTACCATTTTATATCGGCCAGAACTTTTTTTACCCTTCGGCCGTCGCAGTTAAATTCGTAAAAATTTTCCTTGCGTAAAAAAATAACGTACTGGTTAACCGCGTCCAGCTTTATAAGGTTATCAACCACTTCCTGGGTATAGCGCCCCAGCCCTTTGCCGACCGGCCCGTAAAAGCGAGCGTCAATGCCGATGCGTTTTATTTTTAAATTTTTCATTGTCATTTTACATTTTTTAATCTATATAAAGTAAAATCTTTAGTGACCTGCTCCACCGGCTCAATTTGCAAATTAAAAGGCACAAGCCTGGTATTATTAAGGTATTTAACGTCTTTTTCCGGAAAGGTAAAGTTATAATAATAAACCGGCAGATAACCGGCTAAGACCGCGTATTGGTTAACCATATTATTATCGTCAAACAGGCCGACAATGACTTTGCGTTCGGGAAAAAACAATTTATCATGATAACGGGTGATGATTACCGCGCTCGTTTCTGTCAGCCCCAGCACTTTTTCATATTCATGTCGCGCCGCCAGCGCTTTACGGGCCGTGATAATCAAACCTTCGTCCGAGCCTGATAAAACAAATTTCGCGCCGATTAAAAATATTACCAGCGCCAGTAAAATCCTTAAGCTGTTAGTAATTATTTTATTTTTAAAAATGCCGGATAATTTTAGAAAAAAAACGCTGACCAGCGGCAAGGCGCCGAGGTAAACCGGCAGCCAATAGCGCGTGTAGGAATTGCCGATGGTATGGCTTCGGGGGTCGGGATTGTCATGGAATTCCCAGCTGCCGTAATAATAAATCAAAATCGCCGATATGGCGGCGTAAGCCGTGAAATAAGCGTAATGTCGCCGCCGCCAATTTTTTATATTTTTTAAATACAGCAAAAAGCCCAATAAGGCCGGCCAAAAAATCCAATAAAACATTTTGATAAAATAATAATAAAACATTTTATGGCTTTTTAAGGGTTGCAGGCCGAAATAAAAAACATTATTTTTAATTTGCGTCAGATTATTTTTCACGTCCGCGGTTTTTACGATTTTCGTGCCGGCGCCGGCGAGATTGGCGATGGTGCGGTTCATTTCATTATAGCCGCCCTGCCAATACGATTGGTATAAAATTTTATTGTGATAAAGCGCGGGCAATAAGGAAAACAAGGCAAAAGCGATAAAAATTATAAGCTTATAAAAACCGATTTTTTTTAGGTTAAACAGCCAGATTACGAGCCATAAGGGCAAGAGCCAAATTAATTCCGAACTGCGCGTAATCGTGGCCAATCCGAATAAAGCGCCGGCGAGCGCGGCATAAACCAGGCCGGGCCAATCAACTTTTGGCTCTTGGCTTCTTTCTTTTACCGACCGGACGGCGAAATAAAGGCTCATGATCATTAAGACGGTAAATAAAACGTTATGGAACATACTGCGCGCGCTGTAATAGATAAAAGGCGGAAAAGCGGCTAGCAGCGCGGCGGAAAATAAAGCGTTTCGCTTGCCGAAAATTTCTTTGACGAATAAATAATAAAAGATAATGCCCAAGGCGGCGAAGATTGGCGTTAAGTAAGGGATTATTTCATAGCCGGCCAGGCTGGCGATTTTTCCGTAAATTAAAATCATGCCCAGGAAGCTGACCGGCTTAAGCCAGCCGAAGTCGCTCCGGAAACTGCGCGGATGGATAATTTCCTCGGCTAAAATATTGTATTTTTCGAAAAACTGTAGCCGGCCTGCTTGAGCGTAAAGTTTTGTGAAATTATAGTTGGCGGTTTCGTCCGGCGACCCCCATTTAATAAAATCATTTCTTTGGGTAAAATAATTAAAGCTGGCCGTCCCCATAAAAAAACCGGCCGCGATAAACGCGATTAATATCAGGTGCCAATTTTTTAACAGCCAAATTTTTATTTTAGACCACATATAAATATACGGCTAGATCTTTGTCGCTCGGCTTACTAACGGCCGCCGGCGTCCAGCCGGGAAAAGCGAACGAATAAGAAATTATTTTCGCGCCCGGCTTCATCTCGGCTTTAAGCTTATGTTTAAAAGCTTCGTTGACTCGGTACGGCATGCCGAAAAAATAAACCGCGTCAGCCGCCGCTAAATTTTCATTATATAAATTTTTGAATTTAAAACTGGCTAAGCCGTGGCCATAAAATAAATTTTTAAGGCAACAGATTAAAAATAGCGGTAAAGAAAACTCTACGCCGATGGCGCGCGCTTTAAAATTGCGAGCCGCGTAAAAAACCGTTTGGCCGCCGCCGCAGCCTAAATCGTAAAATAGCTGACCCGACTTAAGGCCGGCCAATTCAAAAATTCTTTTTAAATCCCGGCCACGCGTCGGCACCCAGGGCGCGAAGGATAAAACGCAAAAAACCAAACTGAATAAACAAATCGCGATAAATGATACAAGCAGCCAGCCCAAACTTTCAGTTATAATTCCCATTATCATAAAATATGGTAGAATAATTATATGCTTAAAAAACACTTAACTTTAAAGCGCTTAAGCGAATCAGCGCTGGCCTTAATCTGCTTAATCGCCTTCTGCGGCGGCCTGGTTTATCGCGTTTATGCCTTAAACAATTTAGGCATTACTATTAGCTTAATTTTAGCGATTATTGCTTTTTTTATTATACAGTATTTTTATCTTATTTCAAACAATAGCACAAGGCTAGAGCAACAAAAAAAACTTGAAACCAGCGGATTTAAATTAATTAACTTCTTGCTTCTTGTTTCTTACTTTTTACTTATATTCTTCTGTTTTTACGTTTTATTTAATCACCGAACAGCCGGTGCCGTAGTTTCGCCCTGGCAAGTCGTACCCGGCAATTTTTTTGTTTTTTACGCTTTAGCGTCTTTATCTTTAATTGCCAACGCCATTTATAACTACCGGCTAACCCTGCCGCTTATAATGCTTCATTATTTTTTGTCTTTCTCGGTTGCCTTGATTGTCTATCAGCTGGGCTACGGCTATGATCCGTTTATTCATCGGGCCACGGAAAATTTAATCGCTCAAACCGGCGCGGTTTCGCCCAAACCGTTTTATTATCTGGGCCAATACGCCTTAGTGGTAATTTTTCATAAGCTGGCCTTTCTGCCGCTTGATTGGCTGGATAAGCTCTTAGTGCCGTTTATGGCCGCGTTATTTCTGCCGATTTATTTATGGCGCGCTTTAAAAGACTGGTCGGCCGCTCAGCCAGCCAGCTTGATTTTAATCATCACCGCCCTAACCTTAAGCTTTCCTTTTTTCGTCGTTACCACGCCGCAAAACCTGGCTTATTTATTTCTTTTGCTGGCCATCTTAGCCGCCCTGTCATGTAAAAATATTTACGATTTATCAATCATTTTTATACTAGCCGCGGCCGCGGCCCTGACCCACCCGCTGGCCGGCGTACCGGCTCTTTTGCTGACCGGTTTTTTAGCGGTTTACTATGCTGATGGCGCCAAATATAAAAAATATCTTTACGCACTGCTGGCCCTGCTTTCGGTTTTTATCTTACCCCTGTTATTTTATATCTTAAATCGGCGCCTGGCCTCGGCGGCGGGCGGCGAGGCGGCCGGGCCGGAAACTTTGCCCTTCGGCTTAAGCTTGCCGGCCGGCGATAATTTTATCTTGAATTTTGTTTATTTATACGGCTTTAATTTAAAATATATTTTAGGCGCGCTGGCCTTGGGCGGAATCTTAATCGCCTGGCAAAACCGCCAGCGCTGTAAAATTTTATTTGTTTATCTGGTTGCCGCGCTGGCTTTGCTCGCCTCGTATTTTTTAACGGTCAAACTGCCCTTCCTTTTCTTAATCGGCTACGAACGGGGCGATTACCCGCAAAGAATACTTTTGGCCGCCGGCCTGTTTTTACTGCCGTTCATTCTTTTGTCTTTTTACTGGCTGGCGGAGAAAATTATTCAAAAAAATATTTTCATTAAACTGAGCTGGCTGGTCTTTCTATCTATAACGCTTACGGCCTCTTTATATATCTCATATCCGCGCTACGATAATTATTTAAATTCCCGCGGCTATTCGGTGTCAGACGCGGACCTTAGCGCGGTTAACTGGATTAACGGCGACGCCCGGTCCGATTTCATAGTTTTAGCCAACCAGCAAACGAGCGCCGCGGCTTTAAGCCAATTCGGCTTTAAAAAATATTACGGCGCCGAACCAATATTTTACTACCCCATTCCCACCGGCTCTCCGCTTTACCAATATTATCTGGACATGGTCTATAAAAAGCCCAGCCGCGAAACTATGTACGCGGCCATGGATTTGGCCGGAGTCAATCAAGGTTATTTTGTCCTAAATAAATACTGGTGGGGCTTTAAAAAAATTCTGGATGAAGCCAAGTTGTCGGCTGACAGCTTTGAGCCGATAAATAACGGCGAGGTTTATGTCTTCAAATATGAGAGGCAATGATTTTAGATAACTCAATTATATAATTATCAAGTTGCGGCGTTATTTGAGTGAAAACTTTAAGCTTCCCTTCTAGCGCTATCAGCATTTTTTCCGCTAAATCATTAGCATCGGCCGGCTTAAACAACCGGCCGGTATTTTTATTTATAAGTTCCGGGATGCCGCCTAAGTCGCTGGCGATAACCGGCAATCGGGCCGCTACAGCGCGCTGGATGGCGTTCGGGCAATTTTCGTAGACCAGCGAAGGATAAACCAGGCAATCGGCTTCGCTGAGCAGCTTATCAGCCGCCTCGTCGCCTGGCCAGCCTAAAAATTTGATATTTTTGTTAGCCGCGGCTTGGCTGCGCGCTTGCTCTAACCGCGCGCCATTTCCCACGATCAGCAATTCGGCTTCCGGATATTTATCTTTTATCTGATTAAAGGCGCTGATCAGCAAAAACACGCCTTTGTGTTTTTCAATTTGGCCTATAAAAATAAATTTAAAGTTGCCGGACCGCTCCTGGCTTGGCTGCGGAAGCTTATCTACCGGATTAGGCAAAACCAAAATTTTTGAATCAGGAAAAAAATTTCTTTTTAAATAAAAATCTTTAAGCCAGCGCGAGGGAAAAATCACAGCGTCAGGAGAAGAAAAAAGCTGGCGGCATAAACCGGCGTAAATCTTGGCAAACAAACTGTCCGCTATCCCCTCTTCCCCGTAATACATTAGCCCCGACGGATGAACGAGCTGGATATCATGCGCGATATGGATGTGCTTTATTTTTAAACTTTTGATTGCTCGAGCGGTCAGGTAGCCCGCGCCCATCAGATTATTGGTAATCACCGCCTGGCATTTTTCCGCGGCCAGAATTTTTTTAATTTTTAAATAATTAACAAAATTAAATAAATTCCAGGCGTGCCAGAACGGCCGTATAAACATAGGCAGTTTGTTTAAGTTATAGTATAAACTTGTTAAATAATAAACTCGCAACTCGCAACTCGCAACTCGCAACTCGCTATGCGGCTTGGTTGTAATAATAAAAACCTCATGTCCGGCCTTAAGCAAGCCGTCCGAGATGGTTTCGGCCACCTTTTCCGCTCCGCCACGGTTAAACGGCTTATACAAATTATTGATCAAGCAAATTTTCATGTTGTATTTAGGAGTCTTCGCGGGTAATGGCAAATTTGCGTGCGAGGACTGTTTGAGGCCGAGTACTCTCGGCCGAGTTCCGCGGTAGCAAATTTGCTGTTAGCCGCGGAGACTCATGAACGCGCTCAAGTCACTTATAATTTCGGGCTATACTTGACATAATGATAAATATTATCAAGCCTTTTTCCCACTTTATCCCAGGTGTATTTATTTTCCACCAGCTCGCGTCCGGCCAGTCCCATGGCTTGAGCTTTTTTTCGATTGCCCAAAAGTATTTTCAATTTTTCCGCCAAATCATTAACGTCGCCCGGCCGGACCAACAGCCCCTGTTTGCCGTTTTTAAAAACGCTTCTGACGCCCGGCAAATTAGAAGTAATGACCGGCCTTGAGCAGGCCATGGCCTCAAGCAGCACTAATCCAAAAGCTTCGCCCTGGTTAATCGACGGTAAAACCAGGCAATCGCAGTAATTATAAAAATCAACCAGTTTTATGTTATCAACATTGTCATTAAAAATGACCGACTTCTCTAGGCCCAGCCCTTGCGCCATTTTTTTATAATACTCCAGCATTTCTCCATCTCCCACCACGTTTAAAATCGTCCGGCTTAAGCTCGGTTTTGTAACGAGCTGGGCTAAGGCTTTAAGCAGATTTTCCAGCCCCTTAAAATAATGCGCTTTGTCCAGTCCGCCCACGAATAAAATTACGCCCTGTTTTCTCCGCTCGTTCAGGCCGTCGCGATAAGTGACGAATTGCTCTAAATTAACGCCGAATAAAATTTGCCGGAACTTTTCCGGACGCGCGCGGTAATATTTTTTTATGTCGGAATGTTTGACATAATCGATGGAAGCGCAGGTAATCAAGCTGGCAAGCCTTACCAGCATCGGTAAAACCAGGCGGCTATAAAGGTTAAAAAAAATCCCCTTAAGGCCGCTGGACCGGCTATCCATATGATAATGTAAAATTAATTTTAACTTCCGCCCCAACAAAATCTTTCTCAGCATAACCGGCTTAACGGCGCCGTAAAACGGATAATGCAGATGAATTATGTCAAAATCTTTAAGCTTAAAAAATAGCTGAGGGATTAAGGCGGCGTTGCCATATTTAAAAAGCGGCTTTAAGCGCCGGACTTCAAACTTGACTTCAGGCTGGCTAAATTCAGCTTGTTCGGCACGGCCGTAGTCGGGTGTAAAAACCGTAACCTCATGCTCCAGGTCGGCTAAACTTTCGGCGATATTATAAACGCTGTTGCCGATGCCGCCGCGGTAAGGCGGAAAAGTACAGACGATTTGCGCGATTTTCATAAATTATTTAAAAACCTTTTTAGAAAAGGTTTTTAATATTTTCCAAAAATATAAGGTATCAATATAAAATTTAATAGCGGGCAAAGCCCTATGGCCATTAAATTTTATATTGATAAAAAAATTATTTGTCTTTCAAGGCGATATGCTTAACTAACTTGGTTATATCTCTTTCCAGTTTTTCCATTTTCAACCGCACGCGAAAAATCAAATAAAACAAAGCCGCTACGCTTAGATAAAATAAAACTTGGATGCCCGAACCGCTGAAGCCCAGCTCGGCGACCAGCCGGTCAATAAATTTTAGGCCGACGATTAAGAGGCCGGCTAAAAGCCAAAAAATCAGCCAGAACAAAAATTCGTTGGCGCTCAATTGATTTTTCTGCTTTTGCCAGAATAGCCTGGCCAAAAAAAATGCGATGATGATTAAAGCGATAATTTGCTGCAGCATATATATATTATAATAATTCAGTCTAGCTTAGCGGACAGGATAATTTTCGTGCGAGGACTGTTTGAGCCCGAGTACTCTCGGGCGAGTTCCGCAGTAGAAAATTGCCTGTCCGCAAAGCTAGACAAATGTGATTAAATGTCAATTTACCAGCATGGCTAGAAACAAATCTTTTAAAATTTTTAAGCCGTCGCCGAAGTTTTGTCCGAAATGGCGATAAATCACCTCAATCGGCACCTCGACCACTTTTAAATTATTCTTTTTGACTTGAAACATGATTTCCGTGCAATGGGCCATGCGGTCCTGGCGCCAGCTAACTCGGCGCGCCGCGGCCGCCGTCATAGCGCGAAAGCCGCTTTGCGGATCGGTCAATTTTATGCCGAAAAATATTTTATTGACTGATCTGGCCAGGGGCATGATTAGGCGCTTCTTTAAAAAAGGCATCTTAAATTTACCGCCGCTTAGAAACCGCGAACCGAATACTACTTCAGCGCGTCCGGCTTTTAGCGGCGCGACGATTTTTTCTATGTCTTTGCTTAAAAACTGCCCGTCGGCGTCAAAATGAACGATAATCTCGGCGCCATGGCTTAATGAATACTCAGTGCCGGTTCTTAAAGCCGCGCCTTGTCCGCGGTTAATAATATGTTTTAGCAAAACCGCGCCGCTCTTAGCCGCGGCTTTAGCGGTATTATCAGACGAACCATCGTCAACTATAACTACCCGGTCAACCAGCGGCTTTACCTGCCTGATTACCGCTTCAATATTTTTTTCTTCATTATAAGCCGGAATAACGCAGAATATTTTTCCCATATTTAGATGACGGTTCTTAGGCCTTTACTGGCCCGTAAATCATTAATGGTTTTTTCCAGCCCTTTTTCCAAAGTAACTACCGGCATCCAGCCCAGCTCTTCCTTGGCCTTAGAGATATCGGGCAGAGCCAACTCGGTTATGAACAAATGCTTATCGGAAAATTCAATTTCCGATTTTGAGCCGATAATTTTTATGATTAGCTCGCAGATCTTTGTTAAATTAAGGTTGACATCGGAACCGATATTAACCGGGCCGGCTACTTCGCTCTCCATCAGCTTTAAGCATGCATCCAGGCAATCGCTAACGTAACAAAGAGCGGTGGAAAAATTTTTATCGCCCGGAATTGACAGGGCGGAATCTTCCAGCGCTTTAAAGATAAAATCCGGTATCAAATTTCCTTCATTTAATTTCATGCGCGGCCCGTAAATTCTGAACAAGCGGGCGATTTTTACGTCAAGGCCGTGAACCTGGCGGTAGGTTTCCGCCATGGTTTCGGCAAAACGCTTGCCCTCATCATACGAACTTCTGTCCGACAGCAAGTCGACTTTGCCAATTTCGCTTTCTTTAACCGGCGCTTTATCTTCGCCTCGCGGACCATAAACCACCGAAGAAGAAAATTGCATGATCTTAGCTCGGTGGCGAACCGCCAAGTCAAGCGTATTTTTTATTCCGTAAGACAAAGCGAGAATTGTTTTGATTTTATTTTTTTCAAAATCTTTGGGCGAAGTCGGGCAAGCCAAATTATAAATTTCTTGGATGCCTTGAAATTCAATCTTGAATTTTTGCAGTTCAGGCAGTTTTTCAAGCTCGATCGGCTCGGTTATGTCATGCTTAATAAATTCAAAATCGGGGTTAGCTAGCAGGTGGTCGATATTTCTCTCGTCGCCCGTGGAAAAATCATCCAAACAGATGACTTTACTGGTTTCCAAAAGCCGATCACATAAATGAGAGCCCAGAAAACCCGCTCCCCCGGCCACTAAAACATTTTTTTTATCAAAAATCGCGCGTTTAGACATATATTTCTTAGTTATTTTATAATTTTCAGGCAACCGGCGCTGACTCCGCCGTTGAAATTTTCTTCATAGGCGTAGAATGAGCCCACAATAGCGCCATCGGCTTTAAAAACGCGGACATGCGGCGCTCCGCCCGGTCCGGCCGCGGTTATAATTTCATCCAGCCCATCTTTATCAACGTCCGCTTTAGACAGCCTGACGCCGCCGCGAAAATTTCCGTTGTAAGCGAAAAAATGCGACAGCAAGTTGCCTTTGTTGTCAAACAACTTTACGTGCGGTCCGCCGCCGGCTCCGGGAGCGGTAATAATTTGCGCCCGCTTTTGGCCGGGCCCGACTTTAGATCGAGCAATAGCGACTCTTACGCCGCCCAGGAATGTTTTAGGATAAGCTAAAAATTGACCTTGCAAAACCCCGATAGCTTTAAAAATCCTGACTTCAGGAAGCCTGCCCGCTTCTAATCCGGTCACAATTTCGTCCTCGCCGTCGCCGTCAACGTCGCCGGTAGCGAGAGACAGTCCGCCCTTGAACTTGCTATCGTAAGCGTAAAATGAGCCAAGCAATTGGCCGCTAGCCTTAAATATTTTTATTTCCGAATCGCCAGCGCTAGCCTGGACCGCGATAATTTCGTCAAGGCCGTCATGGTTAACGTCGGCCGTGGAAATGTTAACGCCGCCGTGGAAATTATTTTTAAAGGCAAAAAATTGTCCGATTAGCTTGCCTTGCACGTTGAATATCCTGATATGCGGACCGCCGCCCGGTCCGGCCGCGGTTATGATTTCTTGACGGCCGTCGCCATTAACATCGCCGGTTGTTAGATTTACCCCGCCTTTAAAATTGGCCGCGTAAGCGTAAAACTCTTTGGCAACTTTACCGTCCTGATCGGTAATTTTTACTAGGCTGGATTTTCCGGCTAATGGGGCAATAATCAATTTTTCAGTTTTATTTTTCAAAAGTTGAGAGGCGAATTCTACTGCCGCGGCCACATTCAGCCTGCCTCGCCCCAATTGGCCCAAGTAATTTGGATTTAACCGGCTGATATTATCGCTTTTATCAAGTAAAATTTTAACAATTTCATTTCGGTCAAGCGACGGGTTCGCGGCCGAGATCAGAGCCAAGGCGCCGCTGACCAAAGGTACGGAATCAGACGGGCCATCCCAGTAGCCGTCGTAAAATTTATTGAACGGAGAGCCGTCAAGCTGATTGGTCGGTGAATATACCACGGTGCTGAATAAGCTTATGCCCGGCGCCGCGATATCAATGCATTTATGGCCGTAGGCGGAAAAATTCAATTTTTGATCCATATTATCAGTCGACGCCACGCCGATCACCCGATTTTCGCCGTTAGCGCCGTCAAGGCAAGCCGGGTAAATAGGCGTTATGTCTAAATCATCGCCTTTACCCGTGCCGTTATCGTTGCCGCCGGCTGCCACCAAAATCGCGCCGGAATCATATGCTCGTTTTACGGCTTCGTCCAAAGCGCGGCTATATTCGGTGCCGCTGAAACTGAAATTTATTATGTTGGCGCCATTAGCGATAGCGTAATCAATCGCCTTGATAACTTTAGTCGTACTGCCCCCCTGCCGATCATCCAAGACTTTAAGCGGCATGATCTTGGCATTCCAAGTTATGCCGGCAATTCCGGCCGCGTTGTTGCCTGAAGCCGCGGCCAAGCCAGCCATGAATGTTCCATGATGGATGCCGAATTCGGTAAACCCGGGCTTGAATTTCGGCGCCGGATCAGGCAAATTATTTACAAAATCCCAGCCATTAACATCGTCGATAAAGCCGTTATTATCGTCATCCAGATTATTGCCGGCGATTTCTTTTTTATTGATCCAAATATTGCTCTTTAAATCCGGATGGCTGACTTGCACACCCGTATCTAAAATCGCGATAATCACATTCGGACTTTCGCGCACTGTATCCCAGGCCCGGGTGGCGTTAATTTTACTTAAATACCATTGTTCGCCGATAAAGCTGTCAGAAGATAAGATCGTGGCCCTATATTTATAATTCGGTTCCGCGTATTCCACTTCCGGCAAGTTGTTATAATAATCAAGCAGCTCTCGAGCATCGGTCGAAGCGGCCAGCTTTAATTCAACCGGATCTTTATAATCTTTAAATTTGACCAGAATTTCTTCAACCGCGTAATCACTTTTTTTTCCGCCTTCGGCTTTAAAATCAGACGCTGGCAAAAAAAGCCAAAAGGCGATTATTCCGGATAAAAATATAACAAAAAAAGATGCCTGTATTTTATTCATAGCATCTTTATTATAACATAATCAATCATTATTTTTCAACTCATAAATTTTCAATAACCTTAAGCGTTTCCCGCGCGCATTTTTCCAGGCTGAAATCTTTTACTCTTTCATAGCCTCGTTGAATCAATTCGTCAGCCAGCTTTCGATCGTTTAATATTTCAGCCATTTTTTCCGCCATGGCGTTTTTGCTTTTTGGGTCAAAATACACGGCGGCAGCCTTAGCCACTTCGGGAATTGAAGAAGTATTTGCTGCCGCCACAGGTACGCCGCAAGCCATGGCTTCAAGCAAAGGAATGCCGAATCCTTCATAAAGCGAAGGAAAAATAAATAGCGCGGCCCCCTGATAAATAAACGGCAAATCAGCTTCAGGTATCCAACCGGTTATAATTACCTCATTTTCCAAGTCAAACTCTTCAATCACATATTTTATTTCGTCATAACCTAATCCGGCGAAACCGGTTAAAACCAATTTATGCTTGAGTTCCGGAAATTTTTGTTTCATTCTGGCAAAGGCTTCGATCAGCCTGGCAGTATTTTTCTTTTTTTCCAGCCGGCCGGCGTAAAAAATATAGGGGAAGACGAGGCCGTATTTAGTCAACGCCTGATTTAACAAATTTTTATCGGCGATCGGCCGATAAAGCTTGGCGTTATAACTATTATGAATTACCTTAATTTTTTCCTCGCTGGCGCCGTAAATTTTTATCAACTCCTGTTTAGTGAAATTTGACACGGCGATTATGGCACGGGCTTGTTTGAGCGCGTATTTAGTGGACCAACTGTGATAATCTAGGATATTGGAACGAAATTTGCCTAAAGTAAAAATTTTTACCAAAAAATTGATAATTTTGGCTTTTAAGCCGGCGGCCGGGCCGATTTGATCAGTGCTGTAAAGCTCGGCCTGACGCTCAAAACCGACGTCATGAATCGTAACTAAAGATTTTTTTGGATGGACCAGCGGCAAAACATGCGCCGGCACAAACAAAGCGTCCGGCTGATGAGCCAGCATTTCATAAGACAGCCTGATTTGCGTCCAAAAATTACTAAGCGGCCAATTTAAAATCTTTGAGCGAAAATTTTGTTGTCGCCGAACTAATTCTTTAAGGCCGCCAACCAAGGGCTGGTCGCTATATAAAACGAACTGGTTGGCAGAATCAAGTTTGGCCAGCTCCATAATCAGGTTATATGAATACCATTCGGTGCCGCTTTTAAATTTTCTGTTGGCGCGCGAAGCGTCAATGCCGATAACCATAATTTTATTTTGAAGCAAAGATACTCCTCTTATATGAATCTAAATTCTCCAGCGCTATCCCCGTTCCCTTAGCCACGCATAAAAGCGCCTCATCGGCTACATAAGCCGGCACATCGGTAGTGCGCGACAAAAGCTGATCGATATTTCTTAAAAGCGAGCTGCCGCCGGACAAAACCATGCCTTTATCCATAATATCGGCCGCCAGCTCGGGCGGGGTTTCCTGGAGCACCCGCTTAGCCGCGCTAATGATGGCTTCCAGCTCGTTTTGAATCGCTTCAGTCACGTCGTCGGAATTAACTGTGATATTTCTGGGCAGTCCGGCAATCATATCGCGGCCGCGCACTTCCATGGTTAGTTTATCTTCAAGATATAGGGCGCTGCCGATTTTAATTTTTATTTCCTCGGCCGTGCGTTCGCCGATGGCTAAATTATACTTGCGCCTGATAAATTCCTGGATAGCCGCGTCGAATTTATTGCCGCCGATGCGCACTGAAGTGGAGGTGACTACGCCGCCCAAAGAAATCACGGCCATTTCGGCCGTGCCTCCGCCAATATCAATGATCATGTGACCCGAAGCCGAGCCGATGGGAATATCGGCGCCGATGGCCGCGGCAATCGGTTCTTTAATAATATAAGCCGCTCGAGCGCCGGCCGCGATAGTCGCGTCGATAACCGCGCGGCGTTCGGTAGAAGTTATGCCGGCCGGCACAGCCACCATTACTTCGGGGCGCAAAAGCCTGATTCCGCCCAAAGCTTTGTTAATAAAATACCTTAACATAGCTTCGGTAGTGTGATAATCGGCGATGACTCCGTCTTTAAGCGGCTTGACCGCCACAATAGTATCGGGCGTGCGGCCCAGCATGTCTTTAGCTTCGTTGCCCACGGCTAATATTTTTTTATCAAGCAAAGATATGGCAACCACGCTCGGTTCGTTAATGATAATTCCCCGCTTGGGCAAATGAACCAAAGTATAAGTTGTGCCTAAATCAATGCCGATGCGCTTTATAAACATAACAATCAAAATTTAATTTCAAAACTTCTATCTATATTTAAATCCCCCTCCCATTTAAGGCGATTTGCGCCAAACCTTTGAGTTGACGTATTGGTCGGACTATATGATTTTATATCATTTAGGAAGCTTAAGTCAACCATCAGCGCCTCCAGATTTTTTCCAGGCTGTTTTTGGATGTAAAGGCTATAATCCCCTGCTGCCAGGGAGCGTGGCAATCTGTATTCAAGCAAAATATTTTTTACTTGGCCGGGTTGCACCATAAAATAAAAGCCAAACCAAGTCTTGCCCGCCTCGCTTCCGCTATCTACTTTGCCCGGCACCGCGCCATTGAGCTCAACCAATTGGCTGCCCAGAGGAACATAAATTCTGGTATAACTTTTATAAGCTGAAGTTTTCCAGTCAACCCCGCCTGTATGGCTATAGCTTAAAGTTAATTTAGAGGTTAGCCCCGCCTCATCGGGAAAAACTTTATAATCCAGGCCGCGCTTCATTACCGCGTCGGTTTTCAGAGCTGCTAAATTCGAGTCCACGACCAAAAGGTAATCGCCGTAATGATTTTTTATTTCTCCGCCCCAGCCGCTTTGGGCCGCCAAATCCTCAAGCTGGCTATCATTAAAATACAGCAGTAAATTTTTTTCCAACAAATTATTAATTATTACGCTTACTATTTTCGTCCATTTATCCGGCGGCAAATCAAAAATTTTTATTTTTAGCTGTTTAACAATTTCTCCGATCACCGCTTTTCTCTGCCATTTTGAAACGCCTAATTGGACATAGCCCTTTTCTACGCGGTATTCAAGCAATTCCTCAAAATTAGCTTGATCGTAAGCTTGGCCTTCAACCGTAACCGGACCGGTAACGGCTAAGAAGTCAGTTACTAATTCCGGTGTAACCGCGATTACACCGTTAAAGGCCGGCATTTTTTCCGATGGATTGGCTAGGCTTTTTTCCAGCCGATAAAACCACTCGATTTTCCTGGCGCTGGTCGGCCAATCGGGCGACCAATTGGCGTCCCGCAAATACCATTTATCATTTAAATATTTTTTTATGGGCGCGGGCGGTTCCACGTTCATTTTAGCTTGTGCCGGCATGTCCAGGTGGTAAATATCGTCAGTCTCAAAGCTTAAAATTTCCCCGTCTTTGGTAATTAACTGGCCGTAAGTCCCTAAAAATCCGCCGGTTGGCCGAAGCTCGTCAGAATTTTCAAGCATTACCAAAAACTCGGCCGTCTGCGGATAGCCGGCCAGAGCCGGTATAATCTGCGCCAGCGGAACAGCCTGCTCAAAAATCAATTTAGCTTGGCTGATTTGCCGGCGCGCCTCCATGATTTTATCTTTAAAAAGAAACGATAAGCCGGAGCCGCCAGCTTGCTCCAAGCTTATTTGCGCCAATGACAAGTCAGCTTTAATGCCATTTAGTTCCGGTGCCGACTCGTAAATTTTTTTTAGAACGCCTCTTTTTTCCTCGGCAGTGAATTTAGAAAAGTTTAATTTTTTATCGCCCAAGAGAAAATTTTCCAAACTCAAGCCGAAATTAGCGCCGGAGTAAACGGCTTTGCTTAAAAATTGCGCGCTGGTTAGGAGGCTTTGCGCCTGGTTTACCTGCTCATAGATTACGGGAAAATTACCTACGATAAACCCTCTTTTTATTCGTTCAAGCGTATCGAGCGAAGCCGTAAAATTATTTTTTGCCTGCTCAGCCGAGCGAACGGCTTCGGAGAAATTATCGCGCTTAGCCATGGCTACGGCTTGCTCCAAATTGGCCTTGCCCCGCGCGGCTTGATCGTAAATTTGCTTAAAATTAACGATTTGCGCCGACAATAAAATTATCAGTAAAATAAACAAGCCGAGCGCGAACAAGCTTAGGCTTTTAATGATTTTAAGCGCCAGCCTTAAGCCGCGCCGTCTTTTTACGGCCGGAAGGCGGCCGATCAGATTATCGGCTTGCTCATGTAATTTTTTAAAATTTATATTCATTGAAAATTGAAAATTATCTATCATTCCTGCCTCAGCGCTTCAATCGGGTCAAGCCGCGCGGCGGCTCTAGCCGGATATAGGCCGAAGCCCAAGCCGAAAATCACGGCAAAGCAGAGCGAAACGTAGTAAGCGCGCAGCGGCACAAAAAATTTCCAGTTTAAGCCGCTGTAATTAGCCGCGTAAGCGATTAGGTAAGCTATAATCAGCCCGATTAAAACCCCTAAGAAAGCGCCGATTAAGGTTATTATCAACGATTCAATCAAAAATTGCAACATGATATCTTTATATCTGGCGCCCACGGCTTTGCGCAAGCCGATTTCAGCGGTTCTTTCGGTTACAATAACGTACATGATATTCATTACGCCTACGCCGCCCACAACCAATGAAATCGCCACAATCGCTAAAAGCAATAAAGTCATGGCGCCGGTTACCGTGGAAATTGTTTTCATGGCCTCGGCCATGGTAGTAACGCGGATATCGTCTTTGGCCGGATCGGATATGTTATGATTTTGCCTGAGCAAAATTTTTACGTCGTCAGCCGTTACATCAGCTAAGCTTATATCATGGAGCTGGCTGACGATGAAATAGGCTTTTTCCAGCCCCATAATTTTTTTCTGCAGAGTGCGTAAAGGCAAATAAATGAAATCATCGAAATCAACGCCGGTCACCGCGCCTTTTTCTTCCATAACCCCGATAACCAAAAATTTTTCTTTGCCGATTTTTATGCTTTGGCCAATCGCCTCGGAATCGCCGAACAGCTTAGACTTCATTTTATAGCCTAAAACCGCGACCTGGGCTAGTGACTTGTCTTCCGAGTCAGAGTAAAAACGGCCGGACGCGACTTTTATTTTATCGATTTCTATAAAATCAGCGGTTAGGCCGTAAAGCAGGGCCTTTCTAAATTCGTTGCCGTAGCTAGTTTGCTGCTGGCTTAAAACTCCGGCATAGCTCCTTTTTACGTTAGGCAATTTATTAATATCCGCAAAATCTTTAAAAGTTAAATTGGCCGTTTGGATCCCCTTGGCCATGGCGATAGCGCTTTCAACATCGCCGGAAGCGCCCTTTTTAGAGCTGGGGATTCTTGATTCAATATCGATAATATCCGTGCCAAAACTTTCAATCTGGCCGAGTATTAAGCTGCGCACGCCCTCGCCCGCGGCAAAAACAATTATCACCGTGGCGATGCCGATGACAATTCCCAAAACCGTTAAGGCGGTCCTTAATTTATTGGCGCTGATGGCGCGTAAAGATATTTTTACTGATGATTTAAGTTCCATATTATTTCTTTTTTAACTGCTCGCGCAAAATATAAAGCATGCGCGCTGTTTCTTGGCCGGGGTTATATTCGAGCTGTTTCTCAAAAGCTTTAATCGCCTCTTCCGGCTTAGCTTGCTTATAATACAAAAGGCCGAGATTGGCGTACGCCCGGTCGGAATAGGGAAAATTTTCCAGTTCAAGCTTGAATTCATCCTCTGCTTCTTGAAACATGTTTTTACTTAAATAAAGCACGCCCAGATTATTATGGATAAAAAGCTCCCGGGGATTAATCTCGATAGTTTTTTTATACTCCCGCTCCGCTTCATCCAGCCTTCCGGAAAAATAATAAGCCGCGCCTAAATCTCGGTGCGCGTAGGCTAGCTGGGGCGAATGCTTCACCGCGTTTTCAAAATAGGCGGTCATATCGGCGTAGGCAAAATTATAGCGAAAAGCCGCGGCGCTGAAGAGCGCGATGATTAAAACATATAATATCAGATAATAGCTTTTTTTGGCGCCAAGCCGTTTTAACGCGTTAACTTCTAACAGCATAAACAGAAAGCCGGCCAGCGGCAAATAAAGGCGGAATTCCATCTGCACATCATAATTCATCTGCGGATTATGAGCGATTGCCGCCGGCAATAAAAAAATAACGTACCAAGCCAGGCCAAAAAGCAAATAATTAAAGCGAATTTGCCGTGATAAAGCGATCAGCCAGCCGATCAAGGCTAAACTTATCGTTCCATAGATTAAACCGGCATTATTAATTATCGGCGCCACCGACAAATTAAAGGGCAAAATTATTTTTCCAAAATATTGGATATAAGTTAATGCATTATTGATGCCCATAAAGGCGCTGGCCGAATAAAGCATATCGTTTAAAGCTAAGTAGCGCAGACCGAGTAAAGCCGCAGTAGCTAAAAACCAGCCGCTTAAGAGCCGGCGAGCTTCCTTGGACCAGACCGGCGTTTTCTTTATCAATAAAATAAACAGCGCAAAAATCGGACCGATAACTAAGGCGGTTTCTTTGGTAAAGAGCGCTAAGGCGAAAAATATAATATGCCAAACATAATCTTTGCTTTTTTGCCTGTCCAAATAATTAATTAAAAAAATCAAGGAGCTGAAGATGAAAACCGCCATCAAGGGGTCGTTCCGCCCAGGGATCCAGGCCACGGCCTGGACGAGCGCCGGATGAACCGCAAAAAAAACCGCGGCCATAAGCGAGGCTTGCCTGCCGTAATTAAACTTTTTAAACAATGAAAACAAAAGCCAGACGGCGATGATATGAATGATTATATTTATAAAATGAGCAATAAAGCTTGAGGCTCCCAGCATAGCGTCCGGGATGAACGACAAAGCCAAAACCGGCCGATAATAAGGCAGATTGGCGTTTCTAAAAAAATCTTCGGAAAAAACTTCTGACAAAGCTTGCGTATCGGCTAACAGCCGTTGGCCGTTAGCCAGCAAAAACTCATCGTCTTGTTTAGTCAGGCCGAAAAAAAGAATGGGAAAATACAGCGCGAAAATAATGCCGGCCAACCAGTAATAAGGCCGCTTGCCGTCTAAAAATAATTTTTCAGAAATTAAGTTAAACATGTTTTTCTTGGAGCTGGTTTAACATGCCCCGGCTATAATCATAGCAGATCAGCCAAAACCAGTGGTATTTTAAATTAATTTTTTTTAAAAGTTCAGACGCCGCCAACCGGCCGCTTAAGCGGTTAAAAATTTTTACGCCCGGGAAATAGGCGAACGGAGCGTATTTTCTTTTAAGCAGATTAAGCGTGTTTCTCTGATTTTTATATTTATCAAAAAATATAATGGCGCCGCGTCCGACCCGTTCCATCCTTTGGCTGAAACCTGCTTGATCGTAGTAATGCCAATGGTAGACCTTGGCCGCCGGATTAAAAATCACTCTTAAGCCTCGCCGCTCAAGCCTTAGCCCCAGTTCAATGTCTTCGAAGGCGTAATTAAGGCTTTCGTCAAATTTTTCCCGCTCTAACCATTTTTTAGCCAAAGAAATATTACAAGTGTAAAAATGGCTAAAGCCGGCGTCGTTCGCGTTCTTAATCGTGTTATAATGAAACTGCGGCCCGGCCGGGGCCAGATAGCGCATAAATTCCGAAATCAGCCGGCTCTCATCCCATAAAGCCAGGCCTAAGAGCGCGGTATCGGCCGTTTGGCGATGATGATGGTCATGGATGGCCAATAAATTTTCCTCCCACCATGTATCGTCGCCGCAAAAAAATATTATATCGCCGGCGGCTTTTTCCGCGCCGAAATTCCTGGCCCGCTCCGGGCCGCGATGCGGCAAATAAAAATATTTTAAATCCAGCCGGCTGGTTTTGATAAATTCTTCCATAAACGCGCCCGTACCGTCAGTTCCGCCGTCATCCACCACGATAACTTCAAACTTATTTTTCGCCAAAGACTGCCGCTCGCCGCTCTGTAAAGTTTTTTTTAATTTTTCCAGCCGATTATAGGTCGGGATAATCGCGCTAATCATATTTTATAATTTTTCTGGCTTTAAAGTAGCCGCTGATTACGCCGAGTATTGATTTAGGGCTTTTTGCGATGGCCGAATGGATAAAGCAGATATGCGTGCAGGCACAATTTTTTTTCGGCTTATTTTCACCGGCCCGCGGCGGTAAAATCTCGCAGCAGCTTGATAGGCCGTTAGGATAAATCACTTTAATATTTTCACCGGCCGGACAGTTTACCGGCCAGCTTTCGCCTCTAAGCGCCGCCTCCTTAAATTCCTGACTGTATTTTAGAACTCCTAAAACTATAATCTTCTCCAGCCGGTAAATCAAGTTAAACTCGGCTCCGGCTCGGCGTTTTTCCAAATGCCAGAGCCGATTTTTTAAAATTAACTCATGAATTTTTTTCACCTGATCAAGCTCGGGCGTTTTTTTGTCGCGCGGTTCCCCTCTTAAAAGTTCAAATGCCTGAAAATCAATCTCGAATTGCTTTAGAAATTCCATTAGCTTAATGACATCCTCAAAATTTTCCCGCATAACGACCGTGTTGACTATGACTTGCAGATTTTTATATTTTTTCTTAAGTTCAATTAAGCCTTCAATCGTTTTTAGGCAGGATTCAAAGACTGCCGGAGCGCCGCGATTTTTATTATGAAACTCGGCCAGCCCGTCCAGTGACGGATTAACCGAAAGCGAGACATTGGGAAATTTTTTCAATAAATTTTCCGTATTGGCCAAAATTGCTTCAGCCAATACGCCGTTAGTCGGAATAAAGATAGTATCAACTTTGTTCCGCTCGACGAATAAGGCGCAAATATCGGCTAAATCCGGCCGCGTAAACGGCTCGCCTCCGCCAATTCCCAAGATGGAAAACTCGGCTAGCGACTTTGAAATTTTTTCATATTCGGCCAACGGCAAATCGCCAATTTGGTTTAATTTTTTATGGTAAAAACAGCTGCCGCAACTTAAGTTGCATTTTGAGGTTACGTATAAAATTAAAAAATTCAACCGGCCGCTGCGAAAAAAAGATTTTTTTAAATAACTGCCATATCGTTTTAATTCCCAGATCATAAATTAAAATTAGTCGGAGAAAATCTTCGCGCTGTAAACCCGGCTTTTGGCGGCGCAATATTTAAGCAAAACGGATAAAGTTTGCAGGCCATAAACTAAGCTGCGCTTAAAATTAATAACCGACGCTTCGGGAAAATATTTAGTAGGTACAAATATCTCGCCGATTTTTAAATTATAATAAGCCGCCTGAATTAAAATTTCCGAATCAAATACAAAATTATCGCTGTTCCTTAAATAAGGGACGGTTTTTAAGGCTTGGCGCGAATAAGCTCGGTAGCCGGTATGATACTCAGACAGGCTAAGCCCTAAAATTATGTTTTCTAATAAAGTCAGCAGGCGATTGGCCAGATATTTATAAATTGGCATCCCGCCCGCCAAAACTTGAGCGCGGGAGGAAAAACGCGAACCCAGCATAATATCAAAATGTCCGTTTTTTATGGGCTCAACCAGGTAAGGTATATATTTTGGGTCGTACTGATAATCAGGATGAAGCATCACCACAATATCCGCGCCTTTGGCTAAAGCCAGCTTATAGCAAGTTTTCTGATTGGCGCCGTAGCCTTGATTTTTTTCATGCCAGTAATGCTCAAGCTCTAATTCCCGCGCCACCCTGGTTGTGCCGTCACGGCTATCATCATCCACTAAAATAATATTACTCTTATATTCCTCAGGTATGTCATCAATTGTTTTCCTTAATGTTTTTTCCGCGTTATAAGCCGGCAAAACGATAATTACTTTGTGATTATTCATATTAGGAGGAAATATTTAAAGCTTTTATGAAAAAATTTTAAAGCATTATTCGTGTCTTAAGGCTTCAACCGGCTCGAGATTACTGGCTTTACGCGCCGGATATAAGCCAAAAATCAAGCCGACCGCGGCCGAAACCGCCACCGCTAAAATAATTGAAGCCGCCGATATAACCAGTTCCCAGCTATAGCCTAAATAATTAGCGATTAAAGAAATTATTAACGAGACTAAGCTGCCGATAATAATACCGATAATCCCGCCAACCAAAGTTACGGTTACCGCTTCGGTTAAAAATTGCAGCATAATATCTTTATTGTTCGCGCCCACGGCTTTGCGCAAACCGATTTCACGCGTCCTTTCCGTAACGCTGACTAGCATAATATTCATAATGCCGATTCCGCCGACCAAGAGCGATAAAGCCGCCATGGCGGCTAAAAAAAACTTAAGCGCGTCGGTAACGGTAGTAATAACATCCAGCGCCTGCGCCGCGCTTCTGACAGTAAAATCATCAGAGGCGCCGCTCCGGTCGGCGATATCATGCCGCTCGCGCAAAGTCAGGCTTATATCATTAATCGCTCGATCAATATTTTGTTCACTATCCACTTTAGCTCTGATAAATCCAAGGTAATCCACGCCGGAGATGACTTTTTGCACGGTGGCGACCGGCATAAATATCTGGTCATCGTAATTTTGGAAAGCGGCCGTGCCCCGTTTTTTCATGACGCCGATAACTTCAAAAGATTGCTTTTTGAATTTTATTCTCTGGCCGATCGGGTCGGACGCCCCGAACAGCTGATCCTTAACCTCGCTGCCCAAAACCGTCACTCGAGATAAATTCTTTTCTTCATCGGCCGTAAAAAAACGGCCTTGCTCCAGTTCGCCTCCTTCAACGTCAATATATGACGCTGTGGTGCCGCTGATGTTCGTATCGTAACTATTCGCGTCCCAGCTGACCGTGCCGATGGAATTGCTATAAGCCGCGACGGCCGTTAAATTGGCGGCATTCCTTTTATCAGCCAAGGCTAAGGCGTCGTCATAAGTTAAAGTTGTAATAATAATGCCTAAAACTTGCGCCGGTGGACCTTCATCTTCGGACTTTCCAGGTAAAATACCGATGAGGTTCGTGCCTAAATTTTTAATTTGCGACAAAATCAAGCTTTGGGCGCCCGCGCCTACGGACATAATGATGATTACCGCGGCCACGCCGATAATTATGCCCAGCATTGTTAAAAAGCTTCTGCCCTTATTAGTCAGAAGCACCGCGGTCGAATTTTTAACGCATTGTCGCCAAAACTTCAGCATAGGATTAAACTGCTACTTCAGCGTTTCCCCGTCTCGGGCGATTCTCCTTCGCCCTACCTGATAATCGTCCACAATCACGCCATCCATAATTTTAACAATTCTTTTGGCATGTTCGGAAGTATATGTTTCATGGGTTACTAAAACTATGGTATTGCCGGCGTCGTTTAAGCGCTGTAAAATTTCCATGATTTGTATGCCTGATTTTGAGTCCAGATTGCCGGTCGGCTCGTCCGCGAAAATCACGGCCGGCTCATTGACTAAAGCGCGGGCGATGGCCACGCGCTGCTTTTCGCCGCCGGAAATCTGGTTGGTAAAATAATTAACACGGTGTTCCAGTCCGACGCTGGCTAAAATTTTTCTGGCCCTCGCTTCCGGAGAGTCGGTTCGCTTGGCGTAATTAAGCGGTAACATGACATTTTCCAAAACCGTGGTGCGCGGCAGAAGATTAAAAGACTGAAAAACGAAACCGATTTTTTTATTTCGCAATTCGGCCAGCTCATCATCCGATAGCTTGGACGCGTCTTGCCCTTCAAGGTAATATTGGCCGCCGCTTGGCCGATCGAGAAGGCCCAAAATATGCATGAGCGTTGATTTACCCGAGCCGGACGGGCCCATGATGGCCACAAACTCACCCTGGCTGATATTAAAATTAAGGCCGTTAAGCACCGGCGTGACTAATTCTCCGTTAACAAAATTTTTGGTTAGATTATTTACCTGGATTAGCATGATTTAATATTAATTGTTTTGCGGAACAAACGTCACGACCGTATCGCCTTCGCTAACGCCGGATAAAATTTCCACCAGACCGTCGTCGCCGCGCAAACCAACCACCACCGGCGCTTCGCTTAAAAGATTCCCGCTAAGCAGCCGTGCGAATTTACCATCGTTTTTTTCAATGATGGCACGCGATGGCATAATTAAGACTCCATCTTTTTTGGCCGTAGTAATATTGGCGTTGGCCGTCATGCCTGATTTAACAGCCAAGCCTTTCCCCTCAAAGTTGATTTTTACTTTATAATAAACCACATCCTGAATTATTGTTTCAGCCGGCTCAATAAAATTAACCAGGCCCGAGAATTTAATGTCTTCGCCGAAAGCGTCCAGCGATATTTCCACCGGATCGTTAAGCTTCACTTTGGTTATGTCAGCTTCGGAAACGTCGACTTCAATTTGAAAATTATTTACGCCCAAAAGAGAAAAAACCGGCCGGCTAACTGTGAACTGTTCGCCGATTTCATAATTTCTTTTGGTGACTGTCCCGTCGGTCGGGGCTTTAATTATATTATTGGTAATCTGATTTTTTACCAGATCCAAAGCGGCTTGCGCCTGGCTGACTTGCGCCCGGCTCAAATTTATATCCTGGGCGCGCGCGCCGGCTTTAAGCTGGTTTAACTGGGCCTGTGCGACCTGCCAGGCGCGATAGGAATTGTCAACTTTGGCGGCAGCCGCGGCCAGCTCTCGCGCGCCGCTAGCCTCGGCCGTGTCTAGCGCGTCTTGCGCCGCGGAAACCGCGTTATTCAAATCATTGAGCGAATCATTTAAATTATTTTGAGCGGTTTGCAAAGCGGAAATTCCTGTGGTTGTGTTGGTTTGCTGCGCGCTGATATTAGTTTTATAAGTATCTAATTTAGCCTGCGTAAAACTGCCGCCGACCAGGCTGGACTCCAACAGGCTATAGCAATCCTTCAGAGCGTTAAAAGTTTTATTTAGGGCGTTCATCGCGCTATCAAGCGCTAAATTGGCGTCGGAATCGGTCTGGCTGGCCCGGGCTAGCGCTAAGCCGGCTCTGGCCGAAGCTAAGGCCGCGTTCGCTTGAATATAATCGTCTTTGGTGGCGGCCATTAAAGCAGTATTGCCCGCTCCCAAAAAAAACTTAGCGTCATTATCGGTTAGAACCGTATTAATATTATCTAAAGCATTGGCGGCCACGGGAATTTTCGCGTCCATAACGGTTAGGGCGACTGCCAGAAAGTTTTTTACGTCCCGCTGCTCCTGGGTAATGGTGGGACCGGAGGTTAAGGACAAATCATCCAGATTTTTCCTGGCTTGTGTGATATTTACAGCGGTCGTGTTTTTTATTTTTTCCGCCTCGAAGACGGCCGAAGCATAAGCGGTTTTAGCTTGATCTACGCTCGCCTGGCTGACGGCCAGCTCGGAGGCCGTAGAGCCGGCCAAGAGCTTGGCCAGATTGGCTTGGCTTACGCGCAAATTTGCTTCAGCTTCTCTTTGCCTTAATACCAGGTCGCTTGAATCCAGCTCGGCTAAAACCTGGTCTTTTTTTACTTTATCGCCAACCGCCGCGTAAATTTTTACGATTTTGCCCGCGGCCGGAAAATTCAAGTCTATCTCTTCTATACCCTTAACTGTCCCGGTCTCCGAAACGGTTTGCGTTAAACTGCCGCGCGCGACCTTGGCCGTAACATACAAAGTGGCCGGCTTTGGCTTAAAAATAACATACGCGCCAGCCAGTGCGGCGATTATAATTAAAGCCCAAAAAAACTTGCTTTTAAATATTTTCATAAATAATTAAGAAATTTTTTCCTGGTTGGCAATGATTTTTTGGAATTTTTCCACAAATTCGTCCAAATTTAATTCTGATTTTATCAGATAAAAATCAGCACCCAGCTTCTGCCCCCTCTGCCGGCTGTCAGCGTCGCTTAAATTTGTAAAAATAAAAACCGGAATCATAGAAATCTCGGGGTCGGCCTTAATTTGAGCCAATATGTCAAACCCGTCAACCTGCGGCAGCATAATATCCAAAATAATATAATCAGGTTTAACGGTTTTAATCTTTTCCAAGAGAATTTTTTTATCATCGCCCTGATCGGTTATAACATCAAAACCGGCTACCCTAAATTTAGCCTGCAACCCGTAAAGCAAATTTGCCTCGTCCTCTACAATTAATATTTTGTTGTTGCTAGCCATAAATTGAAGTTTAATAATTAACTTACTATTATGATATTATACTAAGTTTTTAATATTTTTGCAACTATTTGCCGGCTCGCGTCGCGCCGCGCTCGTCTGACCCGAAATGATGAGCGATTTCATGCTTAACCGTGGAAATTATTTTCTGTTTTAGCTCGGCGGCGCTAGCCGACTGGCTTAAAATCGCGCGCCGAAAAATCGTTATCCGGTCCGGCAGAACCGGTCCGAAATTCAGCCTCCTAGCCTGGGCATAGCCTTCAAACAAGCCGAACAACAAGTCGCCTCGCTTTAAGTTGACTTTATTAAGCTGGTCATCGGTCGGCTCGTCTTCCACAAAAATAGCCACGTTATTAAGCCGGCCATTAAATTTATCTGTCAGGCTATCCAGCGCCCCTTTAACTATTTTTTCAAATTCTTGTTGGCTGACGATCATAGAACTTTAATTAAACTTGAATTTTTTTGAAAAAATGACTGCCCAAAAATAAAAACAAAAGCGTTACCGCGCCTAAAACCATTAGGTCAATGCCTAAACCAAAATGCCCCGCGCCGACAAGTAGCTGACGCAAGGCGTCAATGCCGTAGGACAGTGGGTCAATCCGGGTCGCGATCGCCAGCGCCGGCGGCAAGCCGTCAAGCGGAAACAAGGCGCCGGACAGAAAAAAGAGCGGCATGACCAGAAAATTCATGATTAGCTGGAAACCTTGCATGTCTTCCAAAATCGAAGCCACCATGGTGCCGAGCGAAGTGAACAGTAGCGCCACCAAAAACATTACGCCGATCGCCGGAATTATCAAAAACAAATTAAGCGGACGAAATCCAAAAATCAAGGAAATAAGCATGACGACCAACCCTTGCATGGTGGCGACGGTCGCTCCGCCCAGCGTCCGGCCGATCATAATATTAAAGCGGGACATGGGCGCGACCAAAGTTTCTTTTAAAAAACCGAACTGCCGGTCCCAGATCACTTCCATGCCGGACAGAGTCGCGGTAAAAATGATGCTCATGCCGATTATGCCGGGCGCTAAAAAATTAAGATAATTTCCCTGGCCCGCCTGCCGATAAACCGAACCGAAGCCATAGCCCAACGCCAATAAAAAAAGCAGAGGCTGGGCTAGCGAACCGACCAGGCGCGACTTTGACCGAAAATATTTTTTTATTTGCCTTAGCCAAAGGATATATATTTTTTTCATATTGATCATCAAATTAAAATTTAATGGCAGTAGGGCTTTGCCCGCTATTAAATTTTAATTTGATACGTTATATTTTTTGTTTATCCCCGGAGGGGGAAAAATTTTTTAAAAAAGTTTTTAAAGATTATTTTGCTTGTTTAGTAAAGCCGCGATGCATGGTTCTAAGCCGGTCAAGCGGATTGGCTCCTTCTTCGCGGATTGTTCGGCCGGTTAAAGCCAAAAACGCTTCCTCAAGCGTCGCGCTGCCGGTTTTATTTTTTAAGTCAGCGGCCGTGCCGATGGCGATTATTTTACCATGGTCAATCACCGCTATCCGTTCGGCCGCCCGCTCAGCCTCTTCCATATAATGAGTAGTGAAAAAAACGGTTGTGGCCTCGTTTTTGTTAAGCTCTTTTAGATATGACCACATATGATTCCTGGTCTGGGGGTCAAGGCCGAGCGTCGGCTCGTCTAAAAACATGATTTTCGGGTGATGGAGCAGTCCGCGGGCGATTTCCAGCCGGCGCTTCATACCGCCGGAAAATTCTTTAACCTGGCTGTCTTTACGCTCCCATAGCTCAACGAATTTTAAAAGTTCCTGGCTGCGCCGCTTCCTTAAGTCGCTCGGCACGTCATAAAGTATGCCGTGGATTTCCATATTTTCCCAAGCGGTTAAATCATCGTCCAGGCTCGGATCCTGAAAAACAATGCCAAAAGACCGCCGCGCCTCATCCGGCTGGCTTATAGGATCATAACCGTTTAACTTGGCCGCGCCGCTTGAGGGGGCAAGCAAAGTGGTCAACATTTTTATGGTGGTAGACTTACCCGCGCCGTTTGGCCCTAAAAACGCGAAAATCTCTCCCTTGTTCACGTTAAACGAAATATCATCAACGGCCGTGAAATCGCCGAATTTTTTCGTTAGATTTTTTACTTCTATCATATGAATTTATATTATCATCTTAATTATTAAAGAAAACATGACATGAGCGATTAGGCGCTACTTTGCCAGACCGTTCGCCTGATTTAAATAATATTTGGCATGATCGTTGTTTTTGTCGATTTTCAATGCCTGCCGCCACATATTTTTGGCTTCAGTATAATCTGCTAAGTTCCAAAAGTCCAGGCCCAGCTGATTATAGATAGCCGGTAAGCCGTAGCCGTTAGCCGTGGCTTTTTGTAAATAATCTATGGATTTTAAAATATTTGTCGCGCCTGGCTTGCCCGCGTACAAATAGCCGAGCGAAGCTAAAACTTTCGCGTCTGCCGGCCGCCGGTTAAGCATCTCCATGTAAATATTTTCAGCCAAATCAGAGCGGCCGTAAAATAGGCACAAAGCGGCCAGCTGCGTCTTTTCATTTTCACGCGCTTGGCTTAAAAGTTCATCAACCCTTAAGGCGAATTTTTCCTCGCTAATTTTATATTTTTCAATCAAGGCTTGATTTTGCTCGTTATTTTTTACCATGATAAGCGCGTAATCATCAAAATAAACCAGCGGCCAATTTTCGTCTTTAAGCCGAGCGGCGAGAAACTCGCGCCCCCAAGGCGTGCCGTCGGTATGGGAAAAATAAATCAAATTAAAATTATATTTTTCGCTATACTCTTTCCATTTAGCCGGATCATTTTGCGCCGGGATATAAATTTCCTTAAAAAATTCACGGCTAAAAACGTCTGGCCGGTTGTCAACGAAAACCCGTTCGCCCGGATAAAGCCAGAAGTCCAAAGCGCTGCCGATGTCGAAATTGTTAAAAATCGGGCCGCTTAAACTATTATCGCGGTAAAACTCTATGGAAGCCAGCGAATTTTCGCTGACGCCCAGGCCTAAATTTTTATTTAAAAATTTCTTCGCGCCGCCATTATCGTAAATTAAAAATGCAAATATAGCAAGGTATAATATAAAAATCGCGGACCAAATCGCTTTTTTATATTTTTTAATCCGCTCATTAATCATCCCGGCCGAACCGTAAAAGTTACCGGCCATAATCGGTAAAGCAATCAGGCCGAAAATCGGCAGATTGCGGATGTAGAGTAGGGCGAAGGCGGAAAAAAATACCGCTAAAAACAAACAAAAATAATCAGGTACGGCGATAAGCCGAGCTTTAAGCGGCTGACCGGCGGTAATACTGATTTTCTTTATAAAAAAAATAATAAAACTCACCGCCAATAAAGCTAATAATACTTTAAATATTAAAATATTATTATTCAACATTAAATTTTCCAGATAAAACGGCGACTTATTTTCTACTATTTCGTAATTTTCTGAAAAATTGCCGTATCGCCCCATAAGCGAAAAAGGGTAAGCCAAGCCATAAACAAAATTAGGATTTATAAGGCATACCGCGGCTGAACCCAGTGTAAAATATAAAAGTTTTTTCGCTTGCTCTGTTTTAAAAAAATTTTTATTTTGAACGACAATCTGTTCCAGTACGGCTAAGCCGACCATAAACAGGCCGATAAAAAAATAAATATGCGTATTTACCCATAAAATAAAAATCGGCAGCAGCCAGACTAAATTTTTAGGCGATTTAGTCGAGCGAAATTCTTCCAGCAGATAAAAAACCAATACAACAAACAAATTAGAAAACATTTCTGGCCTGATATCGACCCGCTCGGACAGAAGAATTATCACCGGTAAAATTAGAACGCCGGCTAGGGCAAAATTTGATTTTTTAACAGACAGCTTGAAAATTATTAAAATCGTTATAATGCCGATTAAAATATTAAGCCCGGATAATATTTTAAAGCCGCCAATCAGATATAACAGCCAAAAAAGTACTCCGGCTAGCCAATGATGGTTGACAAAAGGAAAATCCGGCTCGGAGTAAGAATAAAGATTTTTAAATAAAACATCCGGCTGGCTCCAGACGATCTGTCCATTTTTTATATGACGCCCTAAATCGATTGAAGTAAAATCGTTTTGCTGAAAATAAACCAACGCGGTCAAGGCGATAATAGCCGCGATTATCAAAATTTTTAGTCCTGGGATAATCTTATTGCTCATTTATTTTTGGCAAACCGCTAATATATTTAGGCCGAATTGAAAAAATTTTATTTTTATATTTTTAAACCCGGCGCGGACAAGCAGGCTTTTAAGCTCCGCGGCCGTAAAATAATTTTTATGGTCGGCGATTTCGGTCTGATCAAGCCAGCCCAGTTTAAAGGCTAAAAATTCCACGATTTTTTTATTTAGCCGCGATGGCGTGGTTAATAAAAAACTGCCGCCGGGCTTTAAAATACGATGCGTTTCCTTAATAATTAACTCCGGCTCACGAAGATGCTCAATTACAGCTGTGCTAACCACGGCGTCGAACGCGTCGTTTTCAAGCGGCAGCGCATTATTTAAATCAGCCGTGATTAATTTTATCTTCGGATTGCCCGCCTTTTCGTCCACGGATAAATCCACGCCAACCGCATTTACCAGGCTCGGAAATAGTATTACGGCCTCCAAGAGCGCCTGGCCGTAATAACCAGAGCCCAAATCAGCGATTTGCTCCAAAGGCCTAACGGCCTTTAACTGAGCGCTAATTTTATTAAAGCGCAATTTCGCCAGCTTTTTTTCCAGCCATAAATCGTTATTTTCACCGAATGAGCTTTTTCGCATAATATTCATTTAATTCTAATCTTATTGTAGCAAAATTTTTAAATAAAAACATGCTTATTATATAATAAGCATGTTTTTAAAGATATTTTTAAGCGAATTTCCTAATTACGCCCCGAACCACTCCCTGTATCAGCGGATCGGCCGCGTAAATCGGTTTCATGGTTGAGTTGGCCGGCTGCAGGCGGATGCGCTTTGATTCGCGATAGAATTTCTTAAGCGTGGCGTAAGCGTTATTAAGCAAAGCCACTACCACGTCGCCGTTCTGCGGCGACGGGTTTCGTTCCACAATCACGTAATCGCCGTCTAAAATTCCCTCTTCAATCATTGACTCGCCCTTAACGCGCAAAACATAGCTATTGGCGCTATCGGTCACGAAATCAGCCGGCACGGCAATCGTGTCTTTTTCTTCAACCGCTTCAATCGGCTCGCCGGCTGTAATCAGGCCGACCAGCGGCAATTCCAAGCTGGCGGTCCAGTTGACCGCGGCCGGAATAATCTCAATCGAACGCGCTTCATTAAATGAAGTCTTAAGCATGCCTTTTTGCTTGAGCGACTGCACATGAGCGTGAATCGTAGCCGGGCTGGATAATTTAAAATGCTCGCCGATTTCCCGCAAACTCGGCGCGTAGCCGTTATCCGAAGTAAACTCGGTGATAAAATCTAAAATCTGCCGTTGTCTTTTGGTTAAATTGTTTCCCATATATTTTAAATTATAGTTATCAACAACTATAATTAGTATACACGAACAAAAAACGAAAGTCAAGTTTATTCTTATATCGCCACGGTTTTTCTAAAACCTACCCTATCTTTAGCCAAATCATTGGTACCAAACATGGCGCCGCTGGTAACCGTATATTCGCCGTATTTATTATTTATTTTATCGAGCGCCCGGCTTAAATCTTTTTTAGCTAAATTATTTTCTAAAAGCGACAGCTGCGCCGAGACCGGAGCCAGGCGGCTGACCGAAACGGCCAATTGGCTGACCGGCATAATCAACTCGGCTTTGTCCAGAAAACCCAGAGCCTCCCGCGCGATTTCTTCGGTGGTGAAAATTTTTTCCGCGGTCTTATAACTTTTGCTAATACCGCCGCCATGAAGATAAGCGGCATAAATTCTGATCTGCCCGGCTTCCAAGTCCTGATCACGCAGGCGCCGGCCGGTCTTTTCGCACAGCTTATAAAGAATCGCTCTTAAATATTTTTTGTCCGTAGTTTTCTTGGGCAAACAATACGAATGGCCGATGGATTTTGGCGCCGGCGTACCGACGCTGACCGAACTTATTTCCAAACCATTCACATTGGCCCACGCGTAATAGCCCCAGCGGCCCAGTGCCCGCTTCAGCCTATCCGCGCTAAAATTTTTAAGCTCAAGTAAATTATTTACGCCTAAAAATTTTAAGCGCTCGGCCATGGCCTGGCCAATCCCCCAGGCGTCATTAAGCGGCCGGCCGGCCAGCAGGCTATCCAGATTGCGCGGCGTGATAACCAGCGTACCGCCCTTGGGTCCGATGTCCGAAGCAAACTTGGCTAAAAATTTTGTATAAGATATTCCTACTGAAGCGCTTAGCCACTCGCCTACTTCGGCTTTGATCCGCGCGGCCAATTCATGACCGATTTTTTCCGCTTGCTTAAAATCTTTGGCCCAACCACGTAAATCCAAAAACGCTTCATCAATACTATACGGCTCAAGCGTGTCTGTGTACTCGGCTAAAATTTTAAAAATTTTCTCCGTAATGGAGCGATATTTGGCCGGCTCGTTTTCTAGGAGTACGACATCAGGGTCTAGCCGGCGCGCCAACTCCACCGTGCAGCCGGTTTTTATGCCCTTAGCCTTAGCTTCTTTAGACGAGGCGATAATACAGCCGCGCGGCGATAAATAAGCGCAGACGCCAACCGGCTTGCCTCTTAAAAACGGATTGGCCTGCTGTTCCACACTGGCAAAATAAGAGTTCATGTCTATGTGTAATATAATGTTCATAATAATTCATGCTTGCCCCGTTATTATCCCTCGTAGTACAATTCTTCTATTTTCCAACTTAAGTCTCTCGTGGAAAACGCCAAGCGGAAAAAATTCGCCGCGTCCGAAACGCTGAAATAATAAATTTTGTCGCTTCCTAGCCGCTCCTGATGCACCAGATTTATTTTTTCCACGCGGTAAGTCTTATCGCGCCATTTAAAAAACGTGGGCTCCACTCTATTTTTATTAAATTTTACCAGAACCTCTATGGGTTCATTAACTTTCTCGTGCATGTTTATACTATACACGAACAAAATACGAAAGTCAAACATAAAAAAAGCCGTCCATCGGGTCATGAATGGACGACATAAGCTTATGACTCTGCTTCGCAATGGACGATTTCGTAATCAAACGGAAAAATCGCGTTCAGGCAATATTCTAAAATTGTTCCGTTGACCGTTTTAGCCCTGACTTTTGAACGCTTAAATTGATTGCGTTCAATGCGCACGCTCTTAATCTCCCGATTAATCTTCCGCGCCCGCTGTAAAACTCCTTCCTCCGCGCAGAAGCTATCGCCCTTAAACGCCGCGACGCCGAGAACCGCGCAGCCGGAAAAAATTTCAATAACCGCTAAAACGGCGCATAAACTAACCAGACGGCATAATCTTTTATTCGGTTTTTTCATATCACCCCTTTCGAGCCGCGGTCATTGCTTCATTAATGATCATCGCAAATTGCTCTTTCGAAAATTCAAGCGACCATGCCCATATTACCGCTAAGGCGCAATGGAAGGACTGACTCTTTTCGCTTGCCCGCAGATAAGCTCGGGCGTGAGATTTTTCTTCTGCCGCGCTGATTAGCGCTGTCTGATCATCGCCGCTTAATTTTCTTAGGCGAAATGCGATAGCATCGGTTGCTTCCTTGGTAATTTCATCTTCCATCTCCCCCTCCTTGTCTGTCAATAATTTAGTAATGAGCAATCCCTTTATTTTTCGCTATCTTCCCTGACGCCCATAACTAAAAACACCGTCAAGATAATTACAAAAATTATTATCAAAATCATTATCATATTAATTATTTTTACCGCTGGGCATTACTTTACTATTCGTTAATGCTTTTATCTCGTTTATTTTTTATGGCTTTTATCCTGCTTTTAGATAAAGACGCCCAGCTTAAAATGCCAATAGCATTATGGACCGCCTCTTTTTCTTCTTTATTCAGCGGAAGCCTTTTTAAGAGATTCAACAAAATATTAATCGCTTTTTTGTCATCCATAAAACTTTGTTGTTCCGAGACTTGGATTCGAAGGGGCGGAAGCCCCACCCCGACACGCTTGGTTCTCTTACCAAATCTCCGAATAAAATTATTTATGGCTAATGCCATAAATAATTTTGTTGTTCCGAGACTTGGATTCGAACCAAGATAACATCCTCCAGAGGGATGTGTCCTACCATTAGACGATCTCGGAATAATTAACTTACTATTTTCCCGCCAAAAGTTTTAAGCAAATTATCAATCATATTCCCCTGCTCGCCCTGCGCCGGCTCCGGCGGCTTTTTTAAATCAACCGGCTCGTCCGAAACCAGCTTAGAAGCCGCCACTTCCAGATTTTCATCAACCATAGCTTCGATCATAATCGGCGCGCCGTAAACCTGGTATAAAACTTTTTCTATAATATTTTTTATGGCCAGCTCCGAAACCCGGTCTTTATGGAATTTGTATTTAAAAGCCAGACAAAGCTGGTTGCCTTTTAAGTTCTGCGGCTGGCAGACGCGCAAAATGAAAGACAGCGAATGGTTATACTGCTTAACTTTAGCTAATACTTCATTCCATTTTTCCATAATCTGTTCATCGGTCAGGTTAAGGTTTGAAGCCTCGGCTGACGGACTTCCCTCTGCCGTGGCCGGCTTGGCCGAGGGCTTAGCCGCCGTAAATTTCGGCGTGGCCGAGAAAGCCGGCCTGGGGCTATACGCATTGCCGGCTGGCGCCGCGCTCACGGAACAAATTTCGGCGATCGCTATTTCCAAAGACAGCTGTTCGATAAAATCAGTTTTCAACTCGTTCGCCACGGCGATAAATTTTTCTAAAAGCTTAAGCGCTGACTCAACCGTTACGCCCTCGGCCAGCTTATTAATTTTAAGCTCTAAAGTCTCGCCGAGTTCTATGGCCAATTTTGAGCCCAGCGCCGGATTTATTTTCATGAGCATCAGCTTGCGCGAAACTTCAATCAGATCGGCTACAAAAATCTTTAAATCAACGCCTTCGTCCGCGAGCTTATTGACCAGTCGGATGCCGCCGGCCGCGTCTTTCTTAATTAAAAAATCGATTAAATTTATGACTTCATTTAAATCAGAGCGCGGGATAACTAAATCCGCTTCGGCCTGGGTAATTTCCGCGCCGGCAATCGCCATGATCTGCCCGAGCGTGCTCTCGGCGTCGCGCATATGCCCGTCGGCGTACCGCGCCACCTCTTCCAAAATATTTTTATCAATTTTAACTTTTTCCTCAACCGCGATATGATTTAATTTTTTTACCATGTCAGCCAGGCTGATCCGCTTGAAATCAAAGCGCTGGCAGCGCGAAATAATCGTGGCCGGAACTTTATGCGCTTCGGTCGTGCAGAGGATAAAAACGACATAGGCCGGCGGCTCTTCTATTACTTTTAAGAGGGCGTTAAAAGCGGAAATGGACAGCATGTGCGCTTCGTCTATGATAAAAACTTTGTATTTAAGCCGCGACGGCGCCACGCGAGCGCTGGCGATTATGTTATCGCGCACGTTATCCACGCCGGTATTACTCGCCGCGTCAATTTCTATTATATCCAGTGCCCGGCCGTCAGTAATTTCCTGGCAGCTCGGGCAAGCGTTGCAGGGGTCGGCCGCGTCGGTTTTGCGCTTTTGGCAATTGATGGACTTGGCGAAAACTCGCGCCAAAGTGGTTTTACCGACCGCTCTGGGGCCGCAGAATAAATAAGCATGGGCGATTTTGCCGCTTTTTATTTCCTGCTCCAGAGTTATTTTTATGTGATTTTGCCCGACCAATTCGCTAAAATTCTGCGGGCGATATTTACGATATAGAGTTGACATAGTTACATCTTATCTTACTTCTATAAAAAGGCAAGTTTTTACTATTTTGACAAATAAAAATTTCCAATTTCTAATTTTCAATTTCTAAACAATGATTTAATTTCTCAATTATTCCCCGACGAGCGAGACAAGCAATTGAAAATTAAAACATTGAAAATTGTTTGAAAATTTAAAATTGAAAATTTAAAATTTTATTCCGCTTTCCTCACAATATTCTCCACTGCCGCCCATTTGCTCTCGCCGTTTTTCGGCACGAGTATTACCACCTCATCGCCGTTTTCGCCTTTATAGTAAGTGACAGAAGCAGTTAAGAGGCGCCATTTTTTTCCATCGGCTAAAGCGAAAAATTCGCCGGTAGCCGCGCGTTCCAGCGAGCCGACTATCCTCGCCCGCTCAATCGGGCCGATTTGCTTATAAACGAAAGTGCCGCTGCCCGTGATAGTCAGCTTTAAAATATCTCCTTCCACCAATTTTGATTTTGAAGCATAATTGGCCGGCACGCTGTATTGCTTGCCGTCCGGGCCGATCATATTCTCCCCGTCAAACACGCCTTCAATCACGCGGGCTTCGCCCGAAGTTTCGTCCCCGCCCGAAAAGCCTTCATCGCTGATCTGCGCGATGCTGATGCTAGCCTCGTCTTCCGGACTTAGGAAACCGGACAAAAGCTGGCTTAGCCGGTCGCTATTTTCCTTGATATTGGCCAGAAGTTTTTTGGCCAAAACCATTTTTGACTTAGCGATACAAACGGTTTCGTCTTTAGCCGGAGCTTTGGCCGCGTCTTCGCTCAAATATTCCTTTTGGCCAACTTCAGCTTCCAATTCCAAATCATCATTTAAATTTTTGTTTGTGTTTGGCATATATTTGTTTTATGATTTAATTATCTCCAATCTTACCCAAAAAATTCCTATTTGTAAAGCCTAAGCTTGAGCCCGCGCTCGCCGCATAATTTCCGCTTCCACGATATTCCGGTCCTGGCCGTATTTCATGCGGGACAGAGTTTTAATCTTGGCCGATAGCTCGTCGCGCTTTACCCCAGGGAGCGGCCAGGTGGTGGACATGGAAAACGGCCGCGACGCCGTGTTATCAATTAACAGCTTGACGTAAGCCGTGTATTTTTCAATGTTTATGAGATCATACTGATTAAAGACTGGCGCGAATTCTTTGGCCATTACCTCGGCGTCCTCGGAGCCGATTTTAAATAAAAGCCAGGTCCCGACGTTGCCGAAGACCGCGTTCTTGATGCTCGTATCCTGGCCTTTGACCAATTGCCCCAAATATTGATGCGCGATGATCAGATTCAAATTATATTTTCTGGCCTCGCTTAGGATGGAATTGACCGAATCGGTGGTAAAATTCTGAAACTCGTCTATGTATAAATAAAAATCAAGGCGCTTTTCCTGCGGCATATCGGTGCGCGACAAGGCGGACATTAAAATTTTGCCCACCAGTATCATGCCTAAAAGATGCGCGTTCATTTCGCCGATTAAGCCTTTTGATAAATCAACCAATAAAATTTTTCGGCTGTCCATGACGTCGCGCAGGTTAAAAGAGCTTTTTTGCTGGGCGATAATCGGCCGCATGGTATCGTTTGAAATAAAACTAGTGAGCTTAGATGTAATATAAGGCACGACGTTGGCCAGCGCCGCTTCGCCGCCGGCTTTTTCCGCCTCTTTGCGCCAAAAATCCACCACCGTCGGGTCAGCGCATTTTTCCAGCTTCATTTTTCTAAACGCCGGGTCGGCCAAGACTTTGGGAATTTCCATGAGCGTTGAACCGCTCGATGGATCGGACATGACGAGCAGCATAGCGTTTCTTATGTACTGCTCAAAAATCGGGCCGCCGGTGGCTTTCAGGTCATAGAGTTTATCAAAAATCTTAATCATCTCGTTAATCACGAAAGTTTTCTGCTCCGGATAGCGCGGATCAAATTCCAAAAGATTCAGCGCCAGCGGGCGCTCAATATCGGCCGGCGCGAATAAGATGACGTCTCCGGCCCGTTCGGGCGGAACCCGGCTGATAATATCGTTAATTAAGTCGCCGTGCGGATCAATCACGCAAACGCCTTCGCCGTTCGTTATATCTTGAATCGCCATGCTGGCAAGCATTACCGATTTGCCCACGCCTGATTTACCGATAACATAAGTATGCCGGCGGCGGTCTTCACGCTTCATTTTTATGTCCAAATTTACGCCGCGGTAAATGTTTTTGCCTAAAATAATCCCCTCGCCCGGGACGTTAGACGGCGCGGCTGAATACTTGGCCGAAAGCCACTGGATGTTCGGCGTTTCCGTGCTGGAGAGCGGCGGATGGTACAGGCTGGCCAGCTCCTCGGTATTTAAAATAAACGCGGAGCGCGGCTTAAAGCGGCGGTAAATAAAATCTTTGATTAAAAATTTTTGGATCAACTTATTGTAAAACGGCAGCTTATTGGTTAAAACATTGCCGTACTGATAATAATTATACTGGCTCAGTGCGCCCAGCATGTTGTTTAAAAAAACCCGGGCGCGCGAATGGTCCTTGGCGCTGGCCACCAGGCGAATGTTCACGTCCAACCCGGCCTTGGAATTTTTTTCTTCTATCAATTTCAGCACTTCCTGCTCCATGGCCGTCAGGCGGTTTTCTTTTTCCGGCTTAGCCGCGGTCGCGGTCGGCTTGGCCGCGCTGGCCAAATCGCCCAAAAACATCAAAATTTTAGAAAATACATTCACCCTTAAAGCGTCGGATAATTTTTTGCCTTGGCTGACCGCCGAAACGATGCGGTTGACTTTATTATGCCAGCCCGGCCGCGAACTGCGGACGACGTATTGGATGGCCAAACTCTCTTCTTCGCCCATTTTTGACATAGCGTTAACCAAAGAATTTAACGGATCGGCTTCCATCTTATTATAAGTTTTTAAGGGAAAAATATAGCTGCGTTTGGTTTTTACCAATCCGGCCACGGTCTGGCCGCGCGGGGAAAAAATATTATAGTCTTCCACTTCTTCTAAAACCGCTTCCGGGTAATAGGCTTGGATCTGCTGTTCTAAATAGCGGCCCATCTCGCGCGGCGCCACCGCGTAAAATGAAATCAGCTTATTATTAGCCACGATTTCAAAAGAAAAATGGTCGTTTCGGCCGAGGAGCCAGGCAAAATTATGATGCCATTCCTGGGCTTTAAGCCCGCCGATGGCTTTAAAAATTGTTTCGCCGCGCGCAATATCTTCGCGCAATTTCTGCAGATAATTTTGCGTGCTGGGCTGGCTCTTTTCTTCCGGCTTTTCCTTGGGCACGCGCAGCAAATAAATTACATGGTCGTGATATTTGGAATTTATGGACCAATGCAAAATTATTCTGCGGATAAGCAGGAGTAAAATAAATAATCCTAAAGCGGAAACTAAAAAAACAAACCAAGCGTCAAGATTGACACTCAGGCTTAAATTGCTTAGCACTACCGTTTCTTGGTCAGAAATGCCGTAGTCCATAATATAGAAAATTTCTAATTTCTAATTTCTAATTTCTAAACAATGCTTTAATTTTTCAATTTTTTAATTGAAAATTATTAAATTGAAAATTGTTTGAAAATTGAAAATTGAAAATTGAAAATTATGGACTATCTGTTTATTTCGACTTTGTCTATCGTTCTATTTATTCAACCTAATCAGCTCATCCGCCTTAATCTTGGCTTCCTGTTCTAAAAAATATGAGTTCACGCCCGGTATTAAGGCCAGCCATTTTTTTATGAGCTTGATGATTTCGCCCATGTTTATTTTAGTTTTAGCTAAAAGCTGGCTGATTTTCTTAGCGGTTTCTTCCCCGGCTTTTTTAAATTCTCGGCGCTTATCCGGCGCTAAATCTAAATATACCTCCGCCATGCCCTCGGCCAAAACGTTTTCCACCTGTTTCTGCAGCTTGGCTTGCGGCGCGATTACCCCGCCGACTGGTAGAGCCGCGGCCGGTAAGGCTTTTTCCGACTGGCTGATTTCCTCCATCATGCCCTGCCTGGCCTGCTCCAACTTTTTGGCTTTTTCCCCATGATTAAAATTTTCCAGGCTGCTTTTTAATTTTTCGCCCAAGTCTTTAGCCTGTTCGCTGACCGCCGGCGCCATTTCTTTTTGCTGATCTAATTTTATATCTGGCATATACGCATATTATAACATAAACCCCCTCTCCTTACCAAGAGCTCCCTCTCCTTTAGAAGGAGATGGCTGGGGTGAGGTTTGGGATGAAGTCTTCCAAATAAAAAAACGGGAAGTTATTTATTAACTTCCCGAAACGTTTCATAGAATTCATTTAGCTCCCGATGATGAGAACAAGAGCTTCTCCGCCTAAAAGCGCCTGTCCGGGGAATGATTCCAGGGTAACAGCAATTCCCTCGCCAAACTTCTTCTTGGCCAGTCTCTCTCCCTCTTCTACTGAGTATCCCAAATAGTGGTAAACCATCGCTCCTTTGACTTTGCCCAGAATCTCCCCAAGCTCCTCCGGAGTCAAATATCTGACCTTGCGTTGTACCTCATTTTCCAATTCATCCAAAATTTGCTGATCTCCCTTCATAGTATCCTCCTTACTAGATGATGGGTTTGCCCCAGATTCAATAAATTTTCCAATGAACGCTAATTTGCCATATTATCTTTAAAACTTACTAATGTCAAGTACAATTGTCTGCAAGGCTGGCAAAATTATTTTTATCGCGCATACGAAATTGTAGCGGTTTTTTACAAAAAATTACTTTTCTTACCGCTTAATTTTTTGTAAAAAACGCACAAATTTCGTCTAAGCAGGAAAAATAAATTTTGCCAGCCTTGTCCTGCTTGTGTTATAATAAAACCAACTTAATCTCTTATCCCCACCCCCATGTCAAACTTCAAAAAAATTTCCAAAAACATTCAAAAGTTAACCGTGGCCAACCCGCGGACCAATCTGGCGGTTGACTGGCTGAATATTAATAACGCGGGCAAAGAGGAAATTGAATATTTAAGAAAAAATTATAATTTCAAACTGCCGCATCTGCGGGCCGCTTCGGCTAAAGCCAATTCGCAAAGGCCCTTAGTCGTCCATGAAGACGACTACATGTTTATGATTTTGCATTTTCCCGTGCCGTCCTGCGACCAAACTAACGGCGTGACTTCCGTGGAAATAGAATTTTTCATCGGCCACGGCTGGCTGGTTACCCTGCCCAGCGCGCCGCTTGAGCCGTTGGATAATTTTTTTAATTTGTGCAAAAAGGACGGCGGATCGCTCCTGTCTTATGAGCTTGAATCCTCGGCCATTTTGCTCTATGAAATATTAAATAAACTTCTGGAATACAGTTATAAAATTTTAGACTCAAGCAGCCTGGCCATAGCCCGCGCCGAGCAAACCGTTTTAGGAACCGATTCAAAAAAATCAGCTAATCAGATTATTGCTCTGCGCCATAACTTAATTAATTTCCGCAAAATCATGCAGAACCATAAAAGCATTCTAAAGCGCCTGATGGCTATGGAGAGCCAGGTTGTGCCGTCTGACCATATTAAAAAATATTACGGCGAGCTAGTTGACCAGACCAAAAATATTTGGGAGACCATGGAAAACCAGCGCGAGATGGTTGAAGTTTTATTTAATTCTTACCAGTCGCTGGCCGACTATCAGCTGGGCAGCACCATGAAAAAATTAACGATTTTTTACGTGACTTTTTCTTCATTGTCTCTAGTGGCGGCGATCTTCAGCCTGAAGGTTGAAACCGGCATGCCGTTTCTTAATTACCAAAACGGCTTCTGGCTGGTACTAGCTATCATGGGCATCGTCGGCTTGTTCATGCTACTCCTATTTAAAAGAAACAGATGGATGTAAATCTCGTAACTCACAGCTCACAACTTAAAACTCGCTTTTTGGCGAGTTTTTTTGAAATTTATAATTTGGGATTTTATTGGTCATTGGTTATTGGGATTTGGGAATTAATAATTTTTTTATATCGTCCAACCTCTCAACTCCAACTAACTTCTTTCGTAGTTCAGACGCGTTGTTTAGTCCCGTAACGTACCAGCATAAATGTTTCCGCATCTCAATTATCCCCTGCTTGCCTTTCAGTTTCCCCGCTAGCTTAGCATGTCGCAGGGCGGTTTTAAAAATAAAATCTTGAGTTATGGGTTGCGAGCTACGGGCTGCGAGTTGCGAGAACAGCCACGGTTTTCCAAGTGCTCCCTGCCCGATACCTAGGCCATCGGCGCCGCTAATCTTTAACAGCTCCTCGGCTGTTTTTTTGTCCTTTACTCCGCCGTTAGCCAAAATCACGCCCTTAAAATATTTCCGCGCCACTTTGATTATTTTTCCGTCCACTTGGCCCGAATGGCCCTGGGCCAGGCTTCGGCCATGGATCATAACCGCGGCTACGGGTAAGTCTTTAATATTTTTTAAAAAATCCAAAACTGTGGTTTGGCCGACGCGCGCCCGGCATTTAACCGACACCGGCAGTTTAGTACTGTCAATTACCGCCTTAACCACCTGGCGCGACAATTTTAAATCATTCATCAGCACCGCGCCAGCGCCTTGTTTTGCCACTTTTTTAACCGGACAGCCGAAGTTTATATCAATTCCGTCAGGCTTAATCTTTTTTTCCACGATTTTAGCCGCGACCGCGAAATGTTCGGGTTTTGCGCCGAACAGCTGAACCACGAACGGCCTTTCCTTTTTATCAAAGCGCATTAATTCTAATGTCTTTTTACTGTCATAAACCAAAGCCGTAGCGCTGATCATCTCGCTATAAACCACGTCCGCGCCAAAGCTTTTGCAGATCTGCCGAAAGGCCGAATCCGTCACGCCGGCCAGGGGCGCCAGCGCGTAAATGGTTTTTTTCAGCCTTCGCCAAAAATTTTCACCAGCTTGACCTTTTACCATATAAATGATAGATTAAACAATCAAAAATAAAAAATAAAAATACTTAAGGGGGCTTAGCATGGAGGAAATTGTCGTTTCTTTTACAAAACACGGCCTGATTCTGACCGTGGCAATTATCGGGCTTTTGGCTTCAAATATAATTTTTTATAACAAGTATAAAACTTTTTACATCAAGTATAAAGAAGCGCTAAAAAACTCGATAATTGATCCTTTAACCGGCCTGTTTAACACTCGCTATTTGGCGCATAGATTACAGGAGGAAATCAGCCGCGCCAGCCGCTTCGGCCACCCCTTGTACCTGATGTTCATTGATTTGGACAAGTTTAAGCAGGTGAACGACTTCTACGGCCACGCTGAAGGCGATGAAGTCTTAAAAGCCGTGGCCAAAGCCTTGGCCAAAGTCATGCGTCCTCACGATGTCGTGGTGCGCAACGGCGGAGACGAATTCGTTATATTAACCGCGGAAATATCCTGGGAGAATATTAACCAGGTTGCGGATAGAATTAGGCAAGCCGTTGCAAAAGTTTCAACCAGAAAATGCTCCGGCGCGATTACAGCTAGCATCGGCCTTCACCCGGTTAACGTTAATCAGCCTGCCGACGATGCCTTAAAGGAAGCCGATGCCGCCATGTACAAAGCAAAAAGGGCTGGCGGGAATAAAGTAGGCAATTCCTGGACATTTTCTAAGAAAAAAATCGCTCGTTAGAATAAACATTAAAACAGCTCCAGCTTGATTAGACTGGAGCTTTTTTATTTTATCGTAATTCTCTGCCCGTCTTTCGTATCTTCAACCAAGTAGCCTAATTTTTCAATTTTTTTTCTTAACTCGTCTGACGAGGAAAAATCTTTTTTATTTCTGGCCTCTTGCCGCGCTTTAGCCAATTTTTGAACTTCATCCGGCAATTCAACCGGCTTTAATGCTTCGGCCAGATCCAAGCCTAAAACTTTATCAAAATCCAAAACCGTGGCCAGTTTTTCTTGATTTGATAATTTAGATTTTAAAACTTCCTGCAAAACCGCTAAAGCCCGCGGCGTATTCAAATCGTCATTAATTGCCTCTAAAAATTTTGCTTTATATTTTTTATTAATATCCTTAATTAAAAATTGAAAATTGCTTGTCCTGGCTCGACCAGGGAAAATTGAAAATTGTTTAACTTGGTTATACACATGCTCCAGCCCCTTTCCCGCCGCCCTAATCCCCGCTTCAGAATATTCCATGGGCTTGCGATAATGCGTTCCGAGCGCCATAAACCGATAGGCCAGCGGCTCTATTCCCTTTTTTATCAAAGCATTTTCCAGCGTCAGAAAATTCTCCGCTGATTTAGCCATTTTTTTCCCGCCCGCGATATTTAGAAACGCGCCATGCAGCCAAAAATTAAAGAACTTCTTGCCGGTGGCCGCTTCGGACTGGGCGATTTCGTTGGTATGGTGCACGTTAATATGATCAATGCCGCCGCAATGGATGTCCAGTTGATTTTTTAAGAGTGCTAAACTCATGGCCGAGCATTCAATATGCCAGCCGGGAAAACCAACGCCCCAGGGGCTCGCCCATTCCATCTGCCGTTTCGCGCCCGGCGGCGAAAATTTCCATAAAGCGAAATCGGTCGGATGTTTTTTCTCCTGATTTTTTTCAACCCGCGCCCCTTCCCTTAATTTTTCTAAAGCCAAATGGCTTAATTTATTATAGTCTTTAAACTTAGACGTATCATAATAAATCCCGTCCGAAGTTTTATAAGTAAAGCCTTTGGTTTCTAATTTTTTAATTAGCTCAATCTGCTCTTTTATATATTCCGTGGCCTTGCACCAGACATCCGGCTCTGAAATGTTTAATTTTTTTATGTCGTCTTTAAAGGCATTAGTATAAAACTCGGCAATTTCCCAAGCAGTTTTGCCCTCCCGTTTGGCGCCGAGCTCCAGTTTGTCTTCGCCCATGTCCATGTCGCCGGTCAGATGGCCGACATCAGTGATGTTCATGACATGCTTTACTTTATATTTATTGTATAACAGCACGCGTTTCAAAATATCTTCAAACAAATAACTGCGCAGATTGCCGAGATGCGCGTAATTATAAACCGTAGGTCCGCAGGTATATAACCCGACCGCACCGGTTTTAATCGTCTTAAACTCCTCTTTTTTCCGGCTTAAAGTATTGTATAAAAATAGTTTTTCCATGTATTTATTCTACCCCACCCCAATTTTTTAGGCAAGAAAAAAGGGACTTCTAGAGAAGTCCCTTATAAATATTTTAATCTGACGGTTTTTCAGCCGATTCAGAATTATCTTTTTTGGCCACTATATAATTTCGGCCGAAATGGGCCTCCAGTATCACAATAGCTTTCTCGTTTTCAAGGCCAAGCGGCAAATCAGCGGGCAATGACTTAATATAAATTTTTTCATTTCCATTTGGCCGTTTAACCCGCAAAACGCTTGGCTTACTACTGCCCCGATGGAACATGACTTCCAGCAGGTTGTATGAACCGGGCGGCAATTTATCAAAACGCATAAATCGGTCACCCCGGCTGTTTTGGCCTAATATATAAGCCAAAACTGACGCGCCGATGCCGGCGATTATCCCGCAAAGCGAGCCGGACAATAAATGGCTTTTTATCGGCAGATAGCCAGCCTCAATTATATACGGCAGCAACACTATGCCTGCTAATGTTACAACCACACCTCCGGCCACTATCTCCTTATCCTTTTTCGGCCATATCCTCATGTTCAATCTCCTCGCCTGTTCGGCTGGTTATTTTTCCGTTAGCCTTCCGCCGGTTTTTCTTTTCTTCTTGTAGCCTCCGCCTCTAGCTGACTAATAGCCTTAAAGAAAAAAATAATCAGCACCTGGATAACAATAAAAATGGAGCTACATACCAAAGTCATTTTTTGTCCAGCGATCATAGCGTCTGTCAGCAAAATCGCAAATATAGACGAAAAACATCCGACAATCGAAACGAAAGTATCGAAAATTATACCGATTTTCGTTTTCGGCAGCATCGTCGCGATAATTACCGCTTTGAACATGCCCAAGGTAGCGAAAAATGCCAGCGTCCAAAACATAAATTTGAACATTTCCGGCATGATTGCCGACATAACCGCTAAAAGACCAAAGGAAATTTGGAATAGGCAAAAATCTTTGGTTGTCAGTTTTCCCGAGTCGTACCGCCAACAGATAACCATTATACTGATCGAATAAAGAAAAAATAAAAATCCTATCCACTTAGAAGTCCGGTTTACAATTATTTGCTGAAATACCATCGCCAGATAAAATATGCTAACGATAGCTACCAACAACATTCCTAATAACAACCACCCCCTTAAACCAATTTTTTCCATTGCCTCACCTCTCCCCTTTCTTATCTTTATTTTATTTGAATGACCTATCTTTACTTTTCACATCCCCGCCCGCAACTATTACTAATCGCGGGCGGAAGGTAAAAATTAATTTATGTTAATTATAGTTGTTGGGGCGAAATTTGTTAAATTTTTTTGGCCTAAGCGCTTGGCCAGTTCAGAAAATTATTTTTTATCGCGCATATGAAATTGTAGCGATTTTTTACAAAAAATTACTTTTATTACCTTTTAATTTTTTGTAAAAAACGCCCAAATTTCATCTAAGCAGGAAAAAATAATTTTCCGAACTGGCCAACTGCGGATATTATAACCAGAGATTGCGTCGTTGCTACGCTCCTCGCAATGACAGAGGTTACAAGTACTTTTCCGGATCAACCGCCACGCCGTTTAAGAGCACTTCAAAATGAAGATGCGGGCCGTTGGTTAAGGAGCCGGCGCCAGGCGTGCCAGGCGTGCCGCCGGATAAACCGATCACCTCGCCTCGCTTTATCTGATCGCCGACCTTAAAGTCTAAGCGTGATAAATGCACGTATTTAGTGGCTAAGCCGTTGCTATGTAGAATTGTGATGTTACTGGCCTGATTAGCGTCGCCGGCAAAGGCATCGATCACTACGCCGTCAGCCGCGGCTTTAACTTGAGTCCCTTGGGCCGTATAAATATCCAAGCCCGTATGCTCGCCGGCCGTAGCGCGGTAAGGATAGTTTTGATCATGAAAACCGAAATTGATATTGCCGCTGACCGGCCTAAAAAAATTCACTGTTTGATTGCCATTTCCATTTCCATTGCCGTTATTATTGACGTTGCCATTGTCATTGTTATTGCCATTATCAGCCGCCCCCACGCTAAATTCAACGCTTGAAGTCGGGACGCCGTTAACCTGAGCTTCCACGCCGGAAAGCTGGCCTTGGACTTTTATTTCTCTTAAGAAAAGGCTAATTTTGCCGCCAGACGCATCGTTAGCCGCGTCCATTAGCAAATCCAAATTGATATTTTCTCCCGGATCTAAGCTGAAGCCGTTTAAGTTAAGCTCGTTAACATCGGCGACCGGCCGGCCTAAGCGCGAACCGGCTTGCCTTAACCTGCCTTTATTATCAGTGAACGCGAACCTTAAATTGCTAAAGCCTTTGTTATTGGATAAATTGCCGACAAAGCCGCTTGAATTGATGATGACCCGGCCCAGTTTGATTTTTTCCGCCGAATTATTAGTCAGGCTGAAGCTGGCGATTTTATTATCTTTCTGTCCTTTAGCCGCGCTGCCGCCGATTAAAGCCTCTACGCTTAAAACAGTTTGCGTAATCTGCACCTCGGGACTGGCCACGCCTTTATTATTGACTTGCGCCGGAATTCTACTGGTTCGGCTTTGCGCCCGCGCGCTTTCCATGAATAATTTTACCGTACCATCCGAGTTTTTCGCTAAGTCGGCTTTAACCAAAATATCCATGGAACTGCCGGCGCCGAGGCTGGCGTTTATTTTAGAAAATAAATAGGAATTAGAATTAGGTTCAGCGATAACCTCGCTGATCCTTGAACCGCCGCGGTATAAAGCTAAGTTGCTAAAGCCATTGGCGTAATTAACCGCCTTAAAGCCGGGCGCATTGGTTATGGTTATGCCCGTGATAATCAAATTTTCTTCTTTAACCGCTTCAGCTTTAAACGAGCCTAAAATCACCCGCGATTTTCCGGCCACGGCCAAATCTCTTTCGCCGATTTTGCCGCTGTATAAATAAAGCGCCGGTGTAATCACTTGCATTTTCTGGCCAATTAAATTTACCTCATCGCTATGGGTAATATTATCGTCCGCGATACGGTAGCTTACGCTTTTAACTATGACCTGGTAGCTGTCGCCGGAAATGGCCTCGTCCGAAATATGCGCCTTTAACAACAGCCTGACGGTTTTGCCTTTAGGGGCGGTAAATTGGTTTAACTTGAGTTCGCTGAAATCATTATCAACTTTACTCCCGGCGACGACGCCTAGCTCTTTACCCTGCTCGTCAAACGCGGTTAAAGACTGATCCAGGGCCGGAGTTAAGCCGGAAGTAACCACCTTTAAAGTTAAGAAAGAAAGCGTCAGGTCGCTCGTATTATTGCGCAGTTCAAACGAAGCGACGAGCGCCTCGTCCTGATCGGCGTAGACCAGCCGCTCGTTATCTTTTAAGGCGCTGGCCGCTAAAAAAATCGGCGCGCGCTTGATCACTAAATTATTAACCTCGCCGGCTAAGGCCGGGCCATTGGTTACGTTAATCTCGTATTGGCTTTTTAAGCCGAAGGCGCTTGCTTCCTGCTCGCCTAAAATCACAAATTTAAGATTGCGGCCTTCGCCGTTTAAAATATCGGCTTTAAGGGTTAAGTCCACGGCGTTATTTTTGCCGATAAACAAACCGCCGCCGAAATCAAAAGTTACTTTCTGTTCGGCCATGACCTGGACTCGGGCGATGGTCTGGCCGTTAGACGCCACCAGCGATAAATTTCTTAAGTCGCTCGGGCGCGCCGAACCGATATTGGTTAAGGTAATTTTTTCAACGATAATATCTTCATTGCCGCTGGTTTCGGCTAAACGGAAAGCGGTTAGGGCTTGGCCGGTTAAGCCGATTCGCGTTTCCGGGCCGCTTAACCTTAAAGCTCGCGGCGTGACTGCCAACCGGCCCAAATTCTTTGCCCCGTCAATCAGCTTGAATTCCGGACCGATGATCGGGAAAGCGGCGTTAAGCGCCGCGTCAGCCGTTATGTCGGCGGCCTTAAGCAAACCAAATTTAAAAGTCTGGCCGACTACGCCGCTTTTCGGCTCAAAATCGGCGATTAAATAAAAAGTTTTTTCCTGGCCGGCCGGGATGATAATCGGCTGGACGTTTAAATTTAGAAACAGGCGGCCGTTATTTAAGCTGTTTTTTTCGCCGATTAAATTGCCGTCTTCGTCGGTTAAATACGCCGCGCCAACAATCGCATCCGAAGACACGCCTTGGCGGATAAAAGTCAGCTGGCTGATTTTTACGTCGCGCTCTAAAGCTTCAAATTTAAAAGCTGCCACTAAATTGTTTCGGCTGCCAGTCGGAATAAAGTTTGAAGCTGAGTCAAACGGCTGTTCGGAAATTTTTAAAAGTCCGCCCGCGTTTTCTCCGCCGCCGATCAGAGTATGGTCCGGCTCAACTAATGCCAGGGCGCTGGAAAAATCCACCGCCCCGTACTCGCTAAGATCAACCTCGGAAATCGTGACGATATCGCTCCAGCTAAAGCCCGCGTCAAGAAACTGCCGCTCTGAATTAATCAAAGCTTTTTTGCCGCGGCTTAAATAAAAAACCTGATTGGAGCTCGGGCTTTTAACCAAGCTGACTTCCGGCCAATTGGCCAGTTCGGCCTGGCTGACGGTTTTTACGTCCGACCACTGATTGCCGTAAGATAAATATGCTTTGGCCGAGATGTAAGGCTTCTTTAAACCGCGCTTATGGTCAAGGTAATAGACCGCGGGGCTAGCCGCGGTTTTTACCTGAGTAATTTTAGAGTCAAGGCCATAAGCGGCTTCGGCCTCTTTAGCCGTGTAAGCCCAATAGCTGACTACTGCCAAGGCAATTATGGAAATCAAGACTTTTGCCGCCATTGCAATGACAAACAGCCTGAATTTCTTAGATCTATGAAATTTATTAACTAGTCTTTTTGCTAATATTAAAGTAATAACCATATAGAATAAGTTATTAATTATTTAACTTTTTACTATATCATATATTGCTATAATTGTCAAGAATATTAGGTAAAAAAAATAAAACCCCAATCAGGGGTCTTAGTAAAGCTTGAGCTGGATTTGTAAAATTTTCGTGCGAGGACTGTTTGAGCCCGAGTACTCTCGGGCGAGTTCCGCAGTAGAAAATTTTATAAGTCCAGCTCAAGCTCAAATGGCGTTAATTAATCGGCCAATTTAACTCAAGCCGATCTCATCAATCACCACCATTTTCCGGCTGTCTAAAATGCCGTATAAAAATATATCCGTCATATCGCGCCGATACTTGAATTCTTGCGGCTCAAACACGGTATAATTTATTTCTTTTCCTAATTCGGTTTCCAGCTCCCGGATCAGCTTGACCAGTTTTATTTTATTGACTTTGCCCACCAATAAAATATCAATCAGAGAATTGTGGTTGTTGACGAAAATTCCGGTTAGAACCAAAAGTTTAACTTTGCCCATGGCTTGCAATTTTTTTACAAAATCTTTTTCATATAAAATCTGCGCCTTAACCATCAGGGCCTTTATCTCGTCAAACAAAACAAAATCAGGATTGGCGCGGAAATATTTTTTTTCCTGCCCGCCTGCCGGCGAGGCAGGCCCGTTTGCCGCGGCCTTGCTCTCGGCCGCCACCTCGTCTTTTAGGTCCGAAGTCAGGATGCCGAAATTTTCCAGATTCTCCAGCTCCCGCCTGACCGAGTTAAGCTGCAATTTTAAATCACGCGACAGCTGGCGGATATAAAACTTCTCCGTCGGATTTAATAAAAATAATTTCAATATTTTGACTCGGGTGTTTGAGCCGAATAATTTTTCCAGCATGTTTTAAATATTATCTGCTAGGCGCTACTTAACTTATTTACAGTTTTATTGTATAATGAATACATTATTTAGTCAAAAGCTAAAATTGCTTTTATATTGGCAGTCATTATGAATTATAAAATTGCCCAATTTGCCTTAACGCCGCCCCAAAGCAATGATACCGTGCATGAAATATATGTTGCCCAGCCCGATTCAAGCAAAGAAGCTTTGGCCGGCAAGCTGTTTGCTTTGATTGAAATTAAGTCAACTAAGTCCGACAGCCTTAAAATCATCAATTTTTTAATTAACACTTTAAACCACAATTATTACCAAAACGAAAAAATGATTCTGCGCGAACGGGTGGAAAGTATAAAAATTGAGCATATTTTTGAATCAGCTTTAGCCAAGACTAACAAGCGGCTGGCCGAATTTTTGCAAAGTGAAAAAATAAAGTTAAACCTTGGCTTAGCGCATATCACTATCGGCGTTATTTATAACGACAGCTTGCATTTTTCCAATTTAGGGAAAAATAAAGCGTTATTAATCTACCGAAGCAAAAACGAGGACAGCGCCAAATATAAATTATCCGACATTACAGAGCAAACTAACGGAGATGCCAAAAAATCTTTAAGCCCATCTAAACTATTTTCCAACGTGGTGAGCGGGGCTATGCCGCGAGGCGGCTATTTTATCTTCGCAAACGAAACCTTGTCCGAATATCTATCCGCCAAGCAGATGATTGAAATTGCCACAACTCTGCCTCCGGCCGGCGCGGCCGAACAAATTAAAAATACTTTAAGCAAAATCAACGCTTATGTGCCGTTTTTGGGAATTATCATAAAAAACACCTCTGGCTTGGAGCTAAAAGAAGTAAAAATAAAACAGCCGGCATCAACTACGAAATCTTCGGTTGAAAATTTAATCGCCACCGAAGAGCGCACGGAAAAATTACTCACGCCGTCCGGCTTGATTAGCTCCGGCAAACTCCCCTCATTTTTCGAACAAATTACCCGCCGCTCGCCTTTCGGCCAATCGAACGGCGCCAGCGCGCGCGCGCTTTTAATAAAGGACAAAATTTTTTCCCGTAAAAAAGACAGCCTGTTTTCGCTAATAAAAATTTTTGGCTTTTTAAAAGCAGCTTTAACATATTTGGTAAAGCTCTTTATTTATCTTTTTAAAATTCTGACTGACAAGCAAAAATTATCAGAATTTTTCAATTCCGCGCGAATCGGTTTTAACAATTTTATTTTAAAAACAAAAAACGGCGCCGCTAACTTATTGTTTTGGTTTAAAGGTCTTAACAGGCTAAATAAAATATTACTTTCGGCTTTTTTACTAAGCCTTGTAATTTTTTCTTCCAATTTAGTCTGGCAAGTCGTAAAAAATAACAATCTGAAAAATCAAGCGGCGGCCGGCGAACTGCTAGCCACGATTGAACAGAAGCAAAACCAAATCGACGCCAGCCTGCTTTACAATAACGAAGAAGGCGCGAAAAAACTTCTTGATGAGGTGCAAATCATGCTGCTTAATCTGCCCCGAAAAAGCCAGGCGCAAAAAGACCAATATAACGTCGTTGCGGCAAAAAATAGAGTGCAAATGGAAAAAATAAGCCGCGTTAACCGGATAAATCCTTTAGAGCTCGCCAATTTTTCAAATCTTAACGCCAACGCCAGCCCCAGTAATTTAATCTTGGCTAAAGATAAATTATTCGCCGCAGATGCCGCCCAAAAAGTGCTCTATAGCCTTGACCCGGCTAATAAGCTGGCGGCAACCATTAATTTATCCGGCCATAATTTTAGCCGACTTGATTTTCCCAGTACTGATAAAAACGGCAATATTACTTACTTCGGCGGAGCCAACTTAGCCGTTCTTGAAGCCGAAACTGAAACTGTTACCGCTTTAACTATTGATGAAGCCGCTAATTTACAATCTGTGATTGACCTAAAACAGTTTAATAACCGATATTATTTCGCCGATTCGTCAGCCGGACAAATTTATCGTTATAATAAAAGCGCGGGAAGAATCAACGACGCCGTCGCCTGGCTTAATAATAAAGAAGATTTCGCGAACGCCTCAAGCATTGATATTGACGGCAGTGTTTACCTTTTAAAAAACAATGGCGAATTATTTAAATACAATAAAGGCCAAAAAGAAAATTTTATTTTACCGGCGATTGAGCCGCCTTTAAGCCGAGCGACTAGACTGATAGTTTCGCCGGAACAAGATTTTATTTATGTTCTTGACCCGACAGGTAAACGGTTAATTGTTTACGATAAAGCCGGAAAATTCATTAGCCAGTATCTGAGCGAAAATTTTACAGATTTAAAAGATTTTCAAGTTGATGAGAAAAATAAAAAAATATATTTCTTAAACCAAGCTTCGATTTTTTCAGCGGATGCCGCCCATTTAAATAAATAATCGAAAAATATAAAAGACGTCCCGAGTATTCGGGACGTCTTTTAATTTCGGCTAAACTAAAGTTATTTTAAAGTAACTTTGGCGCCGGCTTCTTCCAATTTCTTTTTCATGGCTTCGGCGTCTTCTTTCTTAACGCCTTCTTTCACCATCTTAGGCGCGCCGTCAACCAAATCTTTAGCGTCTTTTAAACCCATTTCTGTCAATTCGCGGACCGCCTTGATTACCGCGATCTTGTTGGCGCCGGCTTCGGTAATTTCTACATTGAAGCTGGTCTTCTCTTCAACTTCGGCCGCCGGGCCGGCCGCCGGACCCGCCATCATCATGGCCGGAGCCGCGGCGGAAACGCCGAATTTCTTTTCCAGGATTTTAACCAATTCGGCTAAATCCAGGACTGACATTTTCTCAACAGTCTCGACTAAAGACTTAAACTTCTCCGGAACCACGACCGGTTCCTCGTTTTTGATTTCGTCTGTCATATGTTTTTTAATTTCTAATTTTCAATTTCTAATTTCTAAACAATTTTTTAATTCTCCAATTTTCAATGAAATTTTCTTTGTTTGAAAATTATGACATTGGAAATTGTTTGAAAATTGAGAATTGAAAATTGAAAATTTTAATTATAAATTAATTAAATTAACTACTTTTTATCACTTACTGCCTTCAGAACGTTAACTAAGTTCCTTAGATTCCCGGCCAAAGCATTAACGAAGCCGGAAACCGGCGCGTTGATTGTACCGACGATTTTCGCGTACAGCTCACGCTTGCTCGGCAGTTTCGCCAGGCTGATAACTTCGGCCGCGCTAATGAATTTATTTTCCAAAACGCCGCCGATAAATTCTATTTTATTTTCTTTTTCTTTGTCTTTTTTGAAATCAGCCACGATTTTCGCCGGCGCGACTTCGTCCGCGTAGCCGAAAACCGCCGCGACTTGGCCGTCGAAACTTTTAACGTCCAGACCGGCGATTGCCTTATCTTTTAGCGCCAGGCCGAATAAAGTCTTTTTGGCAACGTAATATTCGTTATTCTGCTCGCGCAATTTAGCCCTTAATTCCTCGTTTTCTTTAACGGTCAGTCCGTTAAATTTAGTAAAGACGATTGATTTGGCTTTATTTACTTTTTCCTCTAGCTCTTTTAAAATTGTCCGCTTTTGTTCTTTTGATTTTGGCATACATTATTTATTATCAAATTAAAATTTAATGGCCGTAGGCCTTTGACCGCTATTAAATTTTTATTTGATACGTTATATTTTTTGTTTATCCCCGGAGGGGGAAAGTATTGAAAACTTTTTTTGTTTATCCCCGGAGGGGGAAAAGTTTTCAAGGTACAAAAAATCTGCGTTTTGCGCGCAGACATAAATAATAGCTAAAGTTAGCTCTGTCTCGGCAGGAATTATGCGCCATTGAGGCGCGCCTGCTGTCTGCGACTATTTGATTAATTTAAGTTTATCATAAATTACTATTTTGTCAAGAAAAAAAGAAGGGCTGCCCGCGTTAAGCGAATCAGCCCAAGATTATTACTGTAAGAATGTCCCGGAGCCGTTTTTGCTCTTTTCAATCGCTCCCTCAAGCCAAGCGCGGTGTGTTTCTAAAAAACATTCAACCAGCCTTAACTGCTCAACGTATTCATCAGCTGAAAGTTGCCTCTCGAGCCGCGCATTCTGCAAATGGCTTTCGTAAAAACAGCACAGGCAGAAAGTTCCGTCATCTAAGCGCCGAAACACGGCAGGCGACATACTTTCGAGCTGAGGCTTGGCAGCCGTTTCTACCACCAGGTAACGTCCGCCATTAATCAGATAAATCTGCCCTGGCAGTAAATCCGTGCTTAGACCGTTGACATTTACGCCTCCATTATCGCCGACAATATCCATTTCCATCTTTACCACCTCGCTTTTTAGTATTTTTTAGATTACTTTTAGTTTTCATCTCAAATACTTGTTTTTGTTTGCGTTATGTTCATTTAAAGATCGGCTAAAAATTGTTTTGCCTGTCTCCGGGTCGCTTAAAAAATAGACGTATTCGGTCGCGGTCGGATAAATCGCGGCCGTAATGGCGTTAAGTCCTGGATTAGCGATCGGGCCGGGAGTTAGTCCGCGGTATTTGTATGTATTGTAAGGCGAATCGAGCTTGGTCTGTTCGATAGTATGGCCGCCGATTTTATCGCCTAAAATATACGACAGCGTAGCGTCGGATTGCAGCGGCATGCCGACTTTAATCCTGTCCCAGAAAATGCCGGAGACGATTTTCATGTCGGCCGTGGTCCTGACTTCTTTTTCTATGATCGACGCCATGGTAATTATTTCAAAAATGGTTTTTTTACTCGCGGTTATATCGGCCCGCATTTTCGGCGTCAGTTTTTTATCAAAATTAACCAGCTGTTTATTGATAACCTGCTCCGCGGTCGCGCCAGCCGCGATTTTATAGGTATCGGGGAATAAATAGCCTTCGAGGCTGGCGCTTTTAGGCGCGTCGCTTAAAAAGCCTGGCTCCGGGTCGGACAGCTTCCAACTACCGAGCTTGGCGTCTGCCAATTTTATATAATCGTCTGAGCTGACAACCTGATTTTTTTCTAAATAAACCGCCATGTCTTTAATATTCCAACCTTCAATCAGAGTTATATTTTTATCACGGCTGACCGCTTCGCCGGCGCTTAAAATCTTGATTATTTCCCTGGCGCTTAAGGCCGGGCTTAAAAGATAGTCGGCGGCCTGGATTTTAAGGTCGCCGCGCCAAACAATGTACCTAAAATAAAGCGGCGACTTGATTAAACCGGCCGCCATCAGATTACCAGAGATTTGTTTGATGGTCTCGCCCTTACTAACCGTAAAGGCCTGTTCCCGGCCACGCTTATCAACCGGCGAGTTAAAATTGTTAAAAAATAACCAGCCCGAGCCCATAATAACTATTGCAATAATTATAATTTTTTTCAGCATAAATATTATTTTTTTCTTTTTTCTTTTTTGGCAGCGCGAGCGATTAAAGTTGAGCTGGAACGGATTTTCTTGCCCAAGCCGTCTACCATTCTAATTTTTAAACGACGGCAGATTTCCGCTTCCGGCACTTCGCCAAAATTACGATCGCCGCCTTGCGCAAAAACGTTCGGCTTAACTTTAGCTAGCGACTTGCAAACTGTTGGATCCTTATCAATTGATAAAAAAACCTGGTCCACCCATTTAATGGCCGAAACAATTTTCATTCGATCGGCTTGATTTAAAAATGGCACCCGGCCTTTTAATTTTACCTGGCGGTCATTATTGACAATCACTACCAACCGGTCGCCGAGCTGCTTCGCTTTTTCCATCATCTCCAAGTGACCGACATGCATGGGATTAAAGTAGCCGCTAACGGCCACGGTGATTTTTTTCTTCGCCATATATTATTTATAAATTATTTACCCTTTACCAGCGGCACAAAAACAAATCCGGGAAATTCTTTTCGCTTAAATTTATTTTCCGCTGTTTTATCAACCACGACGATAGACTGCGTTTCGTGTCGACCACCCAGCGGGATAACTAAGCGTCCGCCCGGCCGTAATTGCTCTAACAATTTTTCCGGAATTTCTTCGGCCGCGGCCGATACCAATATCTTATCAAACGGCGCGAATTCAGGCAAACCCTTATAACCGTCCGTACAAATTATTTGCACAGTGCCTTTTTTTATATAATTATACTTGCCGATATTACCCGAAGCGAAATCCGTTAGCTCGCAAATTCTTTCTACGCCATAAACCTTGCCAGTCGCGCCAACAATCTCGGCGAGAAGCGCCGATGTCCAGCCCGACCCTGAGCCCACGTCCAGTATTTTTTCCCCGCTAAGCGGCTGTAATTTTTCGATCATAAAAGCCACGGTCAGAGGCTGGGAAATCGTCTGGCCGAAACCGAGGCTAAGCGCCGCATCAATTTCCGCCGAGCCGGCATCTTCGGCCCGCGTGAAATCAGCGCGCTTTATTTTTTTAAATGCCTGAATAATTTCAGGGGTCTTTAAATAACCGTCGCGTATTAGATTATCGATGAGAGACATAGGCTTATAATTTCCAATTTTCAATTTCCAATTTTCAAACAATTATTAATGTCATAATTTTAAATTGATTGTCCCGCTCGTCGAGGAAAATTGATTAATTTAATCATTCATTGAAAATTGCTTGTCCTGGCTCTTGCCAGGGAAAATTAGAAATTGAAAATTAACAAGGTTTTATCTTTAATAAATTCTATCTATACAGTAACGATATTACAACCTGACATTCTCCTTGCCTTTTCCCCCATTCTATGCTATAATTACATTATAGTCAAAAGGGGTTGACAAAAAACAAAAATAAAGATAAAAAATAATAATGATTCAAACAATAAATGGGCGGTTGGCGTTTATTTACGGCTTGCCCCAAAAAAAATCAAACAGGCTGAATTTAAAGTTATCTCTATCGATAGTGGTCATGGGGATTTTTTTATTGCCTAATTTGGCTTTTTTAGCCACCATAACTCCGGAAAGTATCATTGATTTGACTAACCGGCGAAGGCAAAACGCCGGACTAAACAATCTCATTGCCAATCAGCTCTTGGTCAAAGCCGCGGAGGAAAAAGGCCAGGCTATTTTCAAAGCGCAGACTTTCAGCCATACCATCGGCGATAAGCGATTTTCTTCCTGGGTACGCGACACCGGTTATAATTATTCCTACGTGGGCGAAAACCTGGCGATTGATTTCGTGACTAGCGAAGGCATCTTAGATGCTTGGGACAATTCACCGCTTCACAAAAAAAATCTTTTAAGCCCCTATTACCGTGAAATCGGCGTAGCCATGGTCAGTGGAAAATTCCAAGGCCAAGAAACGACTATCGTGGTGCAAATTTTCGGCGCACCGGCCACTGTTTCAATCCAGCCGTTGACTCCCGCCAGCCGACTGAATCCCAATCTTAATTTGCTAGAGCAAAATTTAGCCGATTGGCAATTTTTCCCGGCGGAAAATTTATTAACTCACGCTATTATCGGTGAGCGGCTTCAGCCGATCGCCAAAAAGTTGCTTCTGCCGGCCATAAATCAAAGCCGGGAGACAGCGAACAAATTTATTATACAGCCTGGCACGCTTGTTGCCGCGAAAAGTTTTTTTATAATTTACACCTTTGTCTCGCTTATCTATTCCATGGCTTTTTTGTACTACTACTATTTTTTTAAAATAAACCGGTTAATTCTTTCTTAATTATGTATTTAATCTTATTAACCCCGATCGTTACTCTGGCGATTTCCCAGCTAAGCAAAATTCTGGTAAAGCAAAACAATTTAAAATTGAGTTGGAAATCTTTTATCGCCTATTCCGGCATGCCCTCGAGCCACGCCGCTATGACTGTTTCGCTGACTAGCATAATCGGACTAGTCGAAGGGTTGGCTTCCCCCCTGTTCGCCGTTTCAACAGTCTTTACCGTATTGGTGATCCGCGACGCCCTCGGAGTTAGAAAATATTTAGGCCAGCACAGCGAACAACTAAACGACTTGGTTAAAGATCTGCGCCAAGACAATATCTCGCTTAAAGAAAAATACCCGCGGCTTATGGAAAAAATCGGCCACACGCCGGCGCAAGTTATTGCCGGTTCGACTCTTGGTTTTTTTATCAGTTTGGCCGCTAATTATATTTTTTAACCAATCACTTAATATAAAAAACCGCCTTCATAAAGCTCGAGGCGGTTTTTAATATGTAAATTTATTTTACTCCCATTTCGGCCAGAGTTTTAAGGCAATATTCTTTATCGGTTTGATTTAAAATCAGGCCGCAATAATTTTTGTCTTTTTTCTGAATCGCCAGGCTGAAATTAGCCTGGGCTTTGCAGTTAAGAACCGAAGCCTCTGCCCCATCACCGCATTTTTTCAAATCTCCGCTTTGAGCCGCCTGTTTAATCGCCTCAAACTGCAAGCAATTTTTTCTCTTCGCCTCGCTAGCCAGCGCAGAGCAGCCGGTTTGGCTTTTTACTTCCACAGTTTGCGCCTCGGGCAGTTTATTCGGCGCGATAACCGCGAGCTGGTTTGGCTTCTTTGTCGCTAAAAAAACGATGACTACAATCATCATCAAGCCGCCGATTAATATTATTATAAGATTTTTTTTCATAATTAAAAAGTTAATCTGCCGTAAAACTATAGCGGCAGTAAACAGTCGCGTATTCCCCGGCTCCCGCGGCCCAAATCATGGGAGCATCCAAGGAATTGCCGCCGGTCGGTCCGGCCGGCGTGCTTGGGATGGCGCTAGGCCAGCTTGAATCGTCAAAATTTATATCCGACCAATTAAGCGGAACCGGCGCCGCCTGGCATTTCCATTGATTTATTTCCGCCGTAGTCGCGCTAAAACAGCTGCCGTTGGTTAATTTAACGGAAATTCCATAACCGCCGCTATCATCTTTGCCCATGACCGCGATCACATTTTTTCCGCTGTTAATCGTAACATCGGCAGTTTGATAAGTACCCCACCAATCGCCGGAAGACGTTAAAATATTGTTAAAATAGGTCAGATGATGATTATCGGCGCAAGCCTGAAGTGAGGCGGTTTTTGAACAGCAAGAACCGTTTTGGCAAGTATTGTTTGACACGCAGGTGCCGCAAAGTCCGCCGCAGCCGTCCGGGCCGCAGGATTTACCAGAACAGTTTGGCTGGCAACTGGCTTTGCAAATTTTGTTGACAGCGTCATAGTTAGGCAGGCTGGCCGGACAAGCAAAAGCGCAGGTGGCTTGGCCCGATGGGTCATAAGCGGCCGGATAGGTTGCCGGCTGCCAGCTTGTGCCGGACCAAGTTTGATTAAATTGCGATGATCCGACCCAAACGGCGGTACTCGGCTTAGCGCCGCAGTTGGCCGGCTGCGTATCAGCGACGCAGGAATTACCTGACCAGGAATAATGATTCGGACATTTTACGCAGCTACCGTTATAAAAATTATAACCATCGGCCGTATCGCAAGCCGTGGCCTGGCAAATTTGACCGGAACAAACGCTGGTTTGGCAGCCGGTTTTAACGGCAACAGCGGTCGCGCCAGGAAAATCTGAAAGCTTGCATTGTGAACAGCCGTAAGAATTACCGGTTGTGCTGTTTGTGCCTAAAAGTTTTAAATAATAACCGTCTGCGCAAGCGCTGGGGTTGCATGGCGAGGGGCTGGAACTTTCCGAATATTTGCAGGTTTTGCCCAAGCTGATATTTTTAGCCGGATCTGTGCATGTATTGCAATTATTAACGCAAGTGCCGCCTTCTTTATGATAGAGATTGCTATCGGTACAGTACCATCCGCCGCAATCGGCTAAGCAAGCCGCGACTCCATTGCCCGGAACGCCGTCCTGTATGTCGCAAACCTCTGGCCCCTCTTTTATGCCATTGCCGCATTGGCCGGAGTAAGGCGCGGAGCCGTCGCTACATTTCGTTTGGCACGAGTCGCATGATAAAGTTGATTTAAAACAACCCCAACCAATCAAACTGTTAGCCCCATCGCATTCTTCGCTCGCCTGATTAACCAGATTATCGCCGCAATAAGGTACGTATTCCTCGGTACAGCTAGTAGTGCAGGTATAATGTTCTGGTACGCCGACATTACCATCGCACTCCTCTCCCCGGTCCGCGTCCAAGACGCCATCGCCGCAGAGCAGATTGTCCTGTTCCAGATTGACGTGGAAGATTCCGTCTTTGTACCAATAAACATTAGTTTTGCTAATGGAGCTGTCATCACCCTGGTTAGCGTTAAAGGCGTACTTAAAGCTCTTGGTCTGGGTGTTCCAGCAGGTTGCCTTCTCCTGGTCGTAGCCGGTGCAGTCGCCTAGGCTGTTTAGCGGGTCAAGCGGCAAGGTCGCGCCCAGCGCTTTACCCAGCTCGCCCTGCCAGCTCGGCCATTTGGAAGTAGAAGCACCAGCCACGTAGCTGCCGGATTTCAAATCCGGGTAGCTACCGCCATGTTTTAGCTTGTATCGCTCTAGCAATTCGTTCATATATGCCAAATCAGCCAGCCTTCTGGTATCGTTAATCAGAGCTTGTTTGGAAATTTGGGCGGTATTCAGTCCGGCATTGAATTTCCAATGGCTGAGCATTTGGCCGAAAATATCCATGGTCTGGTTTTCCGCCTGCTGGTTGTAGGAAATGATATAGATATTGGTAAAAAAATTACCGTTGTCGTCTAAGTTGGCCGCGTTAACGTAGACCGTGCGGCCGTCGCGCACCGCGTCGTAGCCGTCAACCGTTAAATTTTGGGGCGAGCCTTTAAAATCATTCTTTTGATACCAGGTTAAAACCGAATAATGCTTGGCATTGGGCAGGACGCGCACGGCGATGGCATCGGGGCTGGGAATAGAGGCGGCGGCGAATAATGGAAAAACTAAAAAAATAATCAGGCCAAACAACCGAATGTAGCTTTTTAAATTTAATTTTATTTCTTTTTTAAAATCCATAATTTCTGTCTTATCGTCAGTCCTATTTTACTCCCAAACCCTCCAAAACTTTAAGGCAACTTTCTTTGTCGTCCGAGCTGGTGATTTGGCCGCAAAATTTTTTATCTTTATTTTGAATGGCTAGGCTGAACAAAGCTTGCGCCCGACAGCTGGCGGTCTGCCCGGGGTCGGCCGAACCGTCGCATTTCTTTAAATCCCCGCTTACGGCCGCATCTTGAGTCAGATAAGCCTGACGGCAGGCCGCTTGGGTTGCCGCGTCGGCTAATTTAGCGCAAGCCGAGCTGTCGCGAGTGTTCAAAGCTTGCTTTAAAATACTATTGCCTTCAATTTTCACCGCCGGCCGGTTTAGTCCAGGCTCAACCGACGAAGCTGTCTTTTTATTTTTAAAATAATACGCGCCGGCTAAAATCACTGCCAGCAGGCAAACTAAGCCTAGAGCTATGATAATTTTTTTCTTCATATATAACTTTATGGGCAGACAAAGCATTTGTCGCCAAACATTGTCACCCATAACATACTATTATTGTTTATGTTTAAACAGGTCCCGCTATAGCTGACGCTGGAAGGATTTATATATTTATCTTCAATCTGGCTCCATAATCCATTTTGGCATTTATAGATGGCGCGCCGAACATCGACGCTATTTTTTGCTCGTTCAAACAAGTACATTTGGCCGCTATTTGGTATTGAATTGCTGCCATAGCTCGCTTGGCAAAGCGTGCCATTGTTAACGGGCGAATTGCCAGTATCGCAAGCCGCGGCTGGCGGCGCGGCTGGCGCTACGCAAGCGCTGCCGCTCCAGTTGGTGCCGGCCGGACAGCGATAATAGCAGTTGACTTTGCTAGTCGTCTCATTAAACGAGCTGGTATTATCCGGATACCAGGTGTTGCCGGCAAAAGTCTGTAAAATTGATCTTGAATCATCATTAGCCGCGCCGTCGCCCGTGCTCCAAATCGTGCCGGTCGGTTTTGTTGTACAATACTCGTCTCTCATTTTTGCCTGGCAATTGCTGGCACATCTTTCGCCCGGCGCCAGGCCGGTAGAGCCGTCGCAAATTTCGCCGCTGGATGGCTGAATAATGCCATCGCCGCAGCTGCCACCCGAGACATTATGACTAAGACAAGCAGTATCGCAGTAAACGCAGCTGCCGCCGTATGGCGCCGCGCAGGCGGTATTGGTGTTGCTCGCGCCGTCATCGCATTGTTCAAGGCCGTTTTTAACGCTATCTCCGCAATAAACTCCGGTTACCTCATGGCTTTGGCACGAGACATCACAATAATTACAGCTGCCGCCGTATGGCGCCGCGCAGGCGGTATTGGTGTTGCTTAAGCCATTGTCGCACTGCTCCGGTCCATTTTTTTGCCCGTCGCCGCAAGACTGGGCTCTAACGCACTGGTTATAAACGCAGTTAGCGTTGCACTGCTTCATGCCGCTATAGCCGTTTTGCGTGGTACAGCTTTCGGCACTGCTATCACATTCTTCGTTCGGTTGATTAATTAAGCTATCACCGCAATAAGGCACATATTCCTTGGTACAGCTAGAGGTGCAGGTATAATGCTCAGGCACGCCGGCCGACCCATCGCATTCCTCTCCCCGATCTTCGTCCAGCTCGCCGTTGCCGCACAGCAGATTATCTTTTTCCAGATTAACATGGAAGACGCCGTCTTTGTACCAATAGACATTAGTTTTGCTGATTGAGTTGTCAGCGGTCTTGTTGGTGTTAAAGGCGTATTTAAAATTTTTAGTCTGGGCATTCCAGCAAGTATCTTTGTCATAATCGGTACAGTCGCCAAAGCTGTTTAGCGGGTCAAGCGGCAAAGTGGCGCCTAATAGCTTACCCAGCTCGCCCTGCCAGCTGGGCCACTTGGAAGTCGAGGCGCCGGCGACATAGCTGCCTGATTTCAAATCCGGGTAGCTGCCGCCATGTTTTAGCTTGTATCGCTCCAGCAATTCGTTCAGATACGACAAATCGGCCAGCCTCCTGGTGTCATTAATCAAGGACTCTTTGGTGATTTGCGCGGTATTCAACCCGGCGTTGAATTTCCAATGGCTGAGCATTTGGCCGAAAATATCCATGGTCTGGTTTTCCGCCTGCTGGTTGTAGGAAATGACATAGATATTAGTGTAAAAATTGCCGTTGTCGTCTAAGTTGGCCGCGTTGACGTAAACCGTGCGGCCGTCGCGCACCGCGTCGTAGCCGTCAACCGTTAAATTTTGGGGCGAGCCTTTAAAATCATTCCTTTGATACCAGGTTAAAACCGAATAATGCTTGGCATTGGGCAGGACGCGCACGGCGATGGCATCGGGGCTTAAGTCAGAAGCCTGGCTCAAATTATCAAATAAAAAAAACGACGCGATTATTAAAAACGCAATAATTAAATTTAGTTTGTTAAATCTCATAATCATTTTTGGCATAGGTCGCACCAATGCGTACCGCGTCCGCCCAGCTTGGTTTTAAGCACTTGCCCGGCGCAGCCGCGGCACTTCTCCCCCGCCCGGCCGTAAACTCGCAAATATTTGACGAAGTTGCCGACTTCACCCTGCGCGTCAACGTAATCGTTAAACGAGGTGCCGCGGTGTTTTATGGCGTAATTTAAAATTTTTGGAATGGCCTGCCAAAGCTTTTCTATTTCTTTCGGCTTTAAGCTATTAACGCGGCGCATCGGCTTGATTCGCGAGGCAAACAGCGATTCATCGGCGTAAATATTGCCGATGCCGGAAACATATTTTTGGTCGAGCAAAGCCTGCTTGATAGTTGATTTGGCTTTGCGCGCTAAAAATTTTTTAAAATACTCTAAGGTGAAAGCCTGGCTAAGCGGCTCTACGCCGATTTTTTCGTGCTGGCGGGCCAGTTCTTCCTCTGACGCCAGTTTGACCCAGCCGAAGCGGCGCACATCGTTAAAGTAAAGCGCGCTTTTATCGTTAAATTTAAAAATCACTCTGGTAAATTTATTAGGCAGTTCCCGGCCCTCGTTGGCTATCGGATGGCCGCCGGCGATAATTGAATTTTTCGCCTTATATACAAGCTGGCCGGTCATTTTCAAATGGATTACTAAATTATACCCGCCCAAATCAATAATGATCATTTTAGCGCGGCGGCGCACCGCCTTAACCGCTTGGCCGATTATTTTTTTTACACCTTGCGGCTTAAGCTGAAATACTTTTTTATCCGAAGACGCTAGGGCGATAATCTTTTTGCCTTTAAGCTTTTTATCCAAATCACGGACAATCGTTTCAACTTCCGGCAACTCGGGCATATATTTAATATAAAATTTTATACTATTATCTTCCCTAAATGATTATCCGAATTTATGCCCGCCGCGTTGGCCTCGTCCGTGTCCAGGTGCATGGCCAGCCTAAAAGACGGATCCACTCTGATTAAAACGTTTTCAAACATTAAATCGCGCGGGCCGATCGTATCGACTTTAACGCGGTCGTAATTTTTTACGCCTAAACTGGCCGCGGTCGCCGGATCAACATGAATATGGCGCAGGGCTAAAATCAGGCCGCGCGAAAGTTCAACAACGCCCGCCGGCCCGATTATTTTAACCCCCGGCGTATCTTCCAAATTGCCCGAATCCCTGACCGGCGGAGTTAAGCCTAGAGCGCGCGCTTCGGACTGGCTAACCTCCACCTGCGTTTCCTTGCGGCAGGGCCCTAGAATTTTGACTTTACCGATCTCGCCGCGCGGTCCGGCCAAAGTCACGCATTCATTGGCCGCGAATTGGCCGGCTTGCGATAAGTCATGAAATTTAGTCAACTCAAAGCCGGCGCCGAATAATTTTTCCAGGTCCGGCTTAGTCAGATGGACATGTCTGGCGGAAATTTCTATTGGTACGTTCATAATTGTTTTTTGCTTAATAATCCGTTTTGCGCGCCCTGCTGGCTGACTTCGGCGGCCGAATTCCTGGCCGCGAGCAGCAAAGCTTTTTTTATGTCTCCCTGATATAATTCCAGGCCGGCGATAAACGATGAGCCGAAAGCGTCGCCCACGCCCGTGGTATCAACGCGCTGTTTTTCCTTAACTATCGGCTGATGATAGTGCCTCCCTTCAAATATCGCATCGGCGCCCTTTCGGCCGTTGGTAATTACGGCGATTTTCGGTCCAAAAGAGGTTAGGGCGGCCAGCAAATTTTTTTGATTATTTAAAAATTTTACTCCGACTTTTTTATATTTTTTGTCCGACATGACAATCTCTAAAGCTTCATCTTTGTTTAAAATCAAACAGGCGGTTTGCTTTAAATATTTGCCTAAAACTCCGACGCCGGTAATAATCTGGCGATGGCCCGGATTCCAGGCGATTTTCGCGCTTTTCACCGAAAATATTTTCTCCAGATTCGGTTTCCATGCTCCAGATAAAGAAGTCAGATAAATCCACCGCGCGTTTTCCATGATTCTTAATTCATGATTCATGATTCTTAATTCATCATTGGCTCCCCGGTTGGAAAAACAAATATGCTCATTATCCCGGCCCACCAGTAAAAAAGAAAAACCGGTTTCTTTATTTTTAATTTTTTGAGCCAGCTCGGTCGCCACGCCCTGCTTTTTAAAATTATCTAAAATTTTCCGGCCGCGCTCGTCGTCGCCCAAAGCCGAAAGACAAGCCGACTTAAAACCCAGCCGGGCGAAAGCCACGGCCGCGTTGGCCGCGCCGCCGCCAAAGCCAAAAAATGATTTATCAATCTTGATTTTGGCCCCGTATTCAAACGCCAAAAGCTTCTGCCTGGTTAAATCTTTTTTATTGTTGATTAATACCCCCTCGTCCGTATAAAACGTTATATCTTCGGTCGCTCCGCCCACGGTTATCATGTCGTATTTCATATTTTATGGTTATTAATAATCTAGCTATATTATAACATACAAAAACCCCCTTGAAAAAGGGGGTTGGGGCAATTGGTAATATTTATTTCTTCTTTAAAAGCTCTCGGGTGAATTTTTTCATTTCCGGGCCGATATCATGGCGGTCAAAAGCGTATTTTAGCATGGTTTTCATGTAATTCAGCGGGTCGCCGGTAGTCAGCCATTCGCCGTCTTTGATTTTTTTGGCGTAAAACTCGCCGCCCTGATTAACATACTGCCGGATGGCGTCAACGATCCATAATTCGTTGTCTTTGCCTAAAGCCGTCTTTTTTAAGATATCAATAATTTCCTGATTTAAAATCATTCGCCCGAAATCAGCCAGCCTTGAAGGCGCCTCTTTGGCACTGGGCTTTTCAATAATATCCTCCAGCTTCATGCTTCCCTTTTTAACCTTTACTATACCGTAGCGATGAACCTGATCAAGCGGCACTTCCTGCACGCCGATCATCAGATGCCCGGTCTTATTGTAATCATCGACCATCTGTTTGGCGAACGGCACTTTTGATTTAACCAAATCATCGCCCCAAACAAACATAAACGGCTCGTCTTGGATTATGCTGGCGGCAGATAAAACCGGCGTGCCGTTGCCGTAGGGTCCCTTTTGCCTGATGAAAATAAAATTAGCCAATTCGGAAATCCTCTTGGTTTCCTCGAGCAGTTTTTCTTTGCCGGCTTTTTTAAGATCGCTGATTAGCGCCCAATTTTGGTCAAAATGGTCCTCGAGCGGCTTTTTATCCCACTTAGTCACTAAAATTATATCGGAGATGCCAGCCGACACCAATTCTTCAACCACTAGCTGCACAATCGGCTTATCCACGATCGGCAACATCTCTTTAGGCATTGATTTAGTGGCGGGCAGTAGCCTAGTCCCCGACCCGGCCACTGCCACCACGGCTTTTTTTATTTTTTGCATAAATTTTATTTGTCATTCCCGCCCAGGCGGGAATCCAGAATTATTTCAACCCCCATTTTTTTAAATATTTAATCCAAGAAATAATATGATGCCAGGCTGCTTTGTTTTGGTAAAATTTATACCAAACGAGGCGCGCGCTCTGGCGCATATGATTATGCAAGATCTTTACTTCCGGATAATAAACGACTTTCCAGCCGGCTCGGCTAAAGCGCTTGCATAAGTCCGTGTCTTCAAAATAAAGAAAAAATCTTTCGTCAAACACTCCGACTTGGCGCAGGGCTTCGGCCCGGCAAAATAAAAAAGACCCGAGCAGCCAATTTACTTCTCTTAAGCTGTCTTTATTATAATCCTTATATAAAAATCTGTCTAAATATTTTTTGCCCGCGCCGGTTTGGCCGAGCGGCGTGCGCCTAAAAAATGGCAAAAATAAGCTGGGCCAGCGATAGCAAGAATCCTGCAAACTGCCGCCCGGGTTAAGCTGTTTCGGGCCGGCCACGCCGACGGCCGGATGGCTTTCCATAAACTCAAATAATTTAAAAAAGGCGTCTTTGGGCGCGACCGTGTCCGGGTTCATGATCACTACGTATTTGCCCGCGGCCTGCCTGATGCCCAGGTTATTGGCCGCGCCCATGCCTAAATTGCGGCCGTTCATGATATATTTTATCTGGCCGAACTGCTTAAGGTCTTGGCCCGACAAATCACCGGAGTAATTATCCACTACGATTATTTCATAATCCAAACCAGGCCAATCAGCTTGTCTGATAGACCGGATACAGTTTAGGGTTAAATCTTTTGATTTGTAGTTAACGATTATTATGCTAACATCCATAAAATTTTCAATTTTCAATGAATGATAAAATTATCAATTGAAAATTAAAGAATTGAAAATTGGTAATTGAAAATTAGGTACTTACCAAATAATAAAAAACTTTGCTATTTCCCAATATAAACCAAATACAACATTAGCAATTTTCAGTCTTCCGTCCCCTATTTCCTGATACCAGATTTTTCCGCTGAACAATTTAATTATCTCGCGGTCTTTCGTCTGGCGCAGGCATTGCGTCTGCTTTCTGGCCGCTAAAATAAAGCGCCAATTTTTTAGGCTTAAAAAATACGCGTAAACTTTCATTTTTCCCTTAAACCAGCCGTTTTTGGCCGCGAAAAATAATAAGCCGATTTCCATCATGACAAACGCGGGAAAAATTAATGCCAGCGTCGCCCAATGGTAATTTTTTAACATGGCGATCAGCCGGTTGCGATCCATAAAGTAATACTGCTTGACGCTTCTTAAAAATTCGTATTTATGGTAAGCCACGGCCCGGGGCGCTAAAACGCAGCGGAAGCCGGCCAGCCAAAGCCGCCAGCCCAAATCCTGGTCTTCATTATACATCCAAAATTCTTCATCAAACAACCCGACTTTTTCCAAAGCAACTCTGGTAAATAATACCGCCGCTCCCGAGGGATAAGCGATTTCTTTTGTTATTAGGCATTTATCATTGGCAATTTTCTCGCCATTTTCTTCGGTATAACCAAACCCCAGAAAATGAGTGACATTGCCAAGGCTGTTAATTTTATCTTGATTTTCATAAAGCATCAATCTCGCCTGCACCGCGCCAATCTTTTCATCGTTGCCGGCAACTTCTGCCATCTCGCTCACGCAATCCGGCTCCAAAACCGTATCCATGTTAAATAAAATAAAATAATCAAAGCCTTGGGCCAGCGCCGCTTTCAGGCAATCATTATTTGCTTTAGCAAACCCATCATTGTTTTTATTGCGGACAATTTCCGCTTCCTGCATAATACTTTTTACATAACCATAGCTTTCCTCCGTGCTTTCATTATCAGCCATAAAAATTTTCATCTCGCCCGCGTAAGCCTGCTTTTTAATGCTATCATAGCACTCGGCCAAATATTTTTTAGCGTAATCTTTATAGTTCGGGCTGATTATAATCGCTATCCTTTTTGTCATAATATACTTTATACTTGATACTAAATACTTTTACCCCAGCGGGCTTATTATTTCCCTTATTTTATGATTCGCAACTTTTGTGTAAATCTGCGTGGTAGCGAGCCGCGCGTGGCCTAAAAGCTCCTGAATGTATCTTATATCAGTTCCGCTTTCCAGTAAATGCGTGGCGAATGAATGGCGCAGGCTATGCGCTGACGCGGCCGGATTAACGCCGGCCAGGCCGACTGCTTCAGCCACGACTTTTTGCACGCTTCTCGCCGCCAGTTTTTCTCCGGCCCGGTAGCTTTCAAATAAATAAGCCAGCGGCTGATATTGGTCCAAATATTTTTCAATATTATTTAATGTTTGTTCCGACACGACAGTAATCCTGTCTTTAGCGCCCTTACCGTGCCTGATGGTAATAATTTTTCTGATAAAATCTATATCGTTTATTTTTAAATCAACGACTTCGCTGACCCTAAGGCCGGAGCCGAATAGAATCTGGATCATCAGTTTGTGCTTAAAATTATCCTGGCAATCAATCATCTTAATCACCTCTTCCCGGTTTAATACCACAGGCAATTTTTTCTCGGCTTTAGGCCGCTTGATGCCGGCGCCAGACATGAAAAATTTTCGTCGCAAAATTCCTTCATAATAAAATTTAAAAGCATTCAAGGCCAGATTTACGGTTGAAGAAGATTTGCCTAAACTGAATAAAAAATCAATATAATCCCTAATATCCTGTTTTTCTATCTCTCTTACGTCTTTACTTGCAAATCTTAGCAATTCTTTGTTATAATGCAAATAGGCTTTAATGGTTTTGGGGCTAAAATTACGAATTCTCATCTCCTGCGCCAGCCGAAACATCGGATCTTTACTCGGATATTGATAATTTCCCTCCATAAATAATTTCAATAAGAAGTAATTATCTTTATTTTAACTAATTTTAAATATTATTTCAACAAGTTCGCATATAACTAGTTATACGCCATAATAAAAAGCCTTAATACAATTAATCAATAATTTTGGCAATTTATTAGGTGCGGGTCGATATAACTCAAACATAATATAACAATTAAATTACAAACATATGGGAAAAATTGATCAAATGCCATCGGGCGATAAATATCAAGAGTTATTGGATACTGTAAATAACTATGAAACGGACAGAACGGCAGCTCGAGAAGCCAAAAGAGAATTACTTAATTTGTCATCATCTAGCATTGAAGGCCAAATTGAAATCGCCAAAAAAGTTACAGAGTTTGAACGCATAGATGTAGTAGCTCCGACTACTTTAGAAACTTTAGAAACTGCGGAAAGTGAAGGATACGCAAGCACTAAATATTGGAGAAATGCTCCATCTGATCGTGAAACAGGGGCGCAGGCTCCGGTTCCGTTTAATGCACCAAATGGATACGAGTGGGTTGAGGATAGAGAAAACTCAGATTATTGGGCATTAAAAAAACACGAATAAATTGCCAAAATTATTAAATGCAGAATAGAAAGCGGCTTTTATGACGGCGTATAACACGGGATAAGCGGTTCAGGGCAAATGCGATTTATTACTTACATTAATGAGTTGCATTTGCCCCTCACTCAAATTTTTACTGCGCTATGCTCCGTAAAAACTTCGCTTATCCCGATACGTTAGGCGAAATATTCCTTTTCTTTTTTGGGCTATCGCCCAATTGTTTTAAAAAATTTTCAAATTTCTTTTTAAAGAGTAGATAAGTATGCAAAGTAAAAATGATAATACATTATTCAAGGGAGCGGCTTGGTATTACGCAAATTTTAGACGTGGATACCCAGAATCTTTTTATAATCACTTAATAAAAGTTTTCAAACTTGATAAATCGTCAAGGGTACTAGATTTAGGGACTGGCACAGGTCAAATCGCAATTCCTTTAGCAAAGATAGTTAAAGAGGTCGTCGCTGTTGATCCTGACGAGGAAATGCTAAACGAGGGTAATACTATTGCTAAATCAAAGGGAGTTTCAAATATTATTTGGACAAAATCACGGGCCGAGGATATATCAAATAAATTAGGTCATTTTGATATAACAACAATGGGAGCTTCCTTTCATTGGATGGAACAAGATAAGGTGCTTGAAAAGATTTACGAACTTACAAATGACCACGGAGGAGTTGTTATAATCTCAAATACCTCATCAATTCATAGGAATAGGGGTAATGATGCGTGGAAAGATGTTGTTTTAGCGACAATTGAAAAGTATCTTGGAAAGCAGCGTAAAGCCGGTCAAGGATATTTTAAGGAACCAAAGGATAAATTTGAAGATATTCTAGAGCGCTCAAAGTTTAAGGTGCTAAAAACTTTTAATGATAGCTACACTCAAGAATGGAATATTGATACTATCATTGGGTTTTTATACTCAACTTCCTATGCGTCCAAACGATTCTTCGGTGACAATATTGAAAATTTTGAAAATGAATTACGTGCAAATTTGTTAAAGATAAATAAAACCGGTAAATTTACTGAAACAGCAGCTCTAGAAGCATTACTTGGACAAAAATCAAAAGAAATTTGAAAATTTTTTAAAACAATTCCGACTGCTGTCGGAAAAAAGAAAAGGAATACATCAGCTAACACGCTATATCCGGCTACGGCTTCACGGAAGCCTACGCTTAAATTCTGCTACGCTTCGCTCCGCAGAACTTCGGATATAGCGATACGTTAGGCGAAATTTTAAAAAACAAACTTTTTCATTTTAGATTTGAGCCCTTTCGAAATTTTTTTGGAAAGAAAAAACCGAGACCAGTGTTGCCTGCCTCGGCTTGTCAGCTCGTTAACCTTAGAGCTAACTCTTGCTTTTTTCTTTGTTTTTCTTTTCTTTCTTCTCTATTGGCTTTACACCGACCCGCACCCGTTGAACAGCTTGGTCAATTTCATAAGTATGATCAAACCTCTCACGAGCCAATCTTGGTGCACACATTCCGCATGTTCCACCACATCCGCAATCGCATCCCATGGTATCCTCCTTTCTGCTCCTCTCTATACTGGATTTGTCAAAATATTATGTAATTTTATTGAAAATGTCAAGGAACTCAAAAAAAAATTTCATAAGGGCTTTTAAATTAAGCTAAGTTTGTTTTTAAACTCGAAGGGAAAAAGAACCCTCGCCTAACAAGGCGTTAAGCTAAATTAAATTTAACATATGCAATTAGAACAAAGCGTCAATTTTAATAATCCAAAGCCGGTCCAGGAATTGCTGGCGCAAAAGCATGACCTAGCGCTGGATGAAGCGTCGGAAATCTCCGATCGGATCAGACAGCTAGAAGAGGAGCTTAATCTAAACCAAAGAAAAAGTTTTCCGCGCGGCGATGAATTAAGAGAAAGAGAGATTGAGCAAGAATACAAAGATATTATGGACCAGCTGGCCAGAAAAAAGACTGAATTAGCTAAAAAATGGCGAGAAATCGACAAAACTCAGGCCGAGTTATTGCAATAATTTTAGGTCTTGGCCCGGCTTTTAAAGTTTAATTTACCGCCCAGCCAAACCATCAATAAGCCAACCGGCCAAGCCAGGCGCAAAAGCCAATACTCGCGGGACGGATGCCATTTTTTAAAATAAGCGAGCATTGAATCACGAAAATATTTCTGCGCCATCCCCCGCTCCAGCTGTTTAAAGCTTTGCCCAACTAAATCAATGCACTCTGCCGTGCTCATGTACCAAACCTGTCCGCCGGCCGCTTTAACCCGCCGGCAATAATCAACTTCTTCAAACCAAAGAAAGAATCTATCATCCAGCAAGCCAACCCGCTCAATCGTTTCTCTTCTTATCATAAAAAAGCCGCCCCTGATTGAATCGACCGCGGCCGATTTAGCATAATCAAAATCGCTTCTTAAATATTTATTCAAAACCGCCGGAAATAGATGGGGAACTTTTAAAACTATGGCCAGCTGGTCAAAAAGCCCGGGAAAACGGCGCACTTGTTTAACTAACCGAGCGCTTTCATCAATTAATTTACAGCCGGCCAGCCAAGCGTTGTCATGGCGGTCCAGCCAGGAAACCATGCGCGATAAAGTATCGTCGAAGACTCTCATATCCGGATTTAAGAGCAGAATATACCGGCCGCTCGCCTGTTTTATCGCTTGATTATTGGCCCGGGAAAAGCCCAAATTTTCACTATTAACAATCAATTTCACTTTGGGATAATTTTTTTTAACCATTTCCACGGTCCGGTCGCTTGAATTATTGTCCACGACAAAAACTTCAAAACTGACGTTTTGGCTCTCAAATAAGGCGCGCAAATTGTCTTTTAATTTTTCCCGGACGTTCCAGGAAACGATGATGATTGACAAGTCCATATTATTTAAAATATTTTTTCTTAAGATAAGATAATACCTCCCTCGGGCGCTTGTATAGATATTTAATTTTTAAAATTAGCGCTCGTTTCGTCCGCTCTTTCATGAACAAATCATACAGCTCTTTAAGCTCCCGGCGGCTTAGTTTTTCGGACATGATCAGATAGTTTTCATGATTATCAACAAAATCAATATTGAGCGAATTCCAATCCATCTTCTCGTCTTCGGCCACTAGCCCTCTTTTAAGCGCGTAATCCCAGATCGGGGTGCCGGGAAGCGGCATCAGCACATTGATTTCAAATAGGTCTAATTTGCTGCTTTTTATTAAATTTAAGGTTTCCAATATTTCTTCACGCGTTTCGTCCGGGGAGCCGATGATAAAGGAAGCGCTAACCTGTAATTTATTTTTCTTTAATAGCTTTATAGCCCTGACGGAATCAGCAATTTTAGCCGTTTGTCCTTTTAAAAAATTGAGCACGCGGGCGGAGCCTGATTCAAGCCCCATGGTCACGATATCGGCGCCCATGTCTTTCAGTAATTTAGCCGATTCTTCGTTGACCAAATTCGCCCTGACGGAAACGGTGAATTTTATTTTTTTATAAAATTTTTCCCGCTGGATAAGTTCCGTAATTTTTCTTAGCCGGTTCAGATCGGCGATGAATAAATCGTCGCAAAAAGTTATTCTGATCGCGCCGTAAGCGCCGGCCAAATACCGAATTTCGCTAACGACATACTCGGCGGAATGGAACCTCACTTTGTCCCAGAATCTAGAGGAAAAGCAAAAAACACAGCGGTAAGGGCAGCCCCGGGAACTGAAAATATAGAGATTATCACCCGGTTTAACGCCTAAAGCGGCGCGGTCGGGAAAGGGCAGAATATCTAAATTTTGCATTAGCGGGCGCTTCTCGGTTTTTACAATCATCCCGTTATCATGGAAGACGATGCCCCTGATTGCGCGCAAGCTGTCTTTATCGAATTTATTATCCAGCATTAAAGCGACTACCTCTGAAAAAGTCTCCTCGCCCTCTCCGATTATGCCAACGTCCATATGCTGATCCAGCGTCTGGGGTAACGCGGTAATATGGCTCTTGCCGATGATTACTTTAATGCCTCGCTGTTTGCAAAAAGCCGCGATCGCCTTGGCGCGCCCATAGTTTTGCGATACGCTTGACAGGCCGACAACCTCCGGCTTAAAATCAATAATCTCCGCTTCAATGTCAGGGCCGGCGATTTTTATTTCAAGCCTGGTTTTCAAGCTTTCGGGCAAAGCGGCGATTAAATAGCCGAAGCCCAAAGAGCTGTATTTTGTTTGGATCTCGGATTGCGCGTTAACCGCTTCGGCTAAAAGTAATCTCATATTTTATTTAACTTTTTTACGCATAAAATCTGAAAAGCCACCGCCGGAAAATAATACGCCGGAAATTGGGACAGCCGGCTGATTAGGAGCCAAAACGGCCTCGGCCAATATTTTATTTCTCCCAGCTCTTTCCTCAAAAATTTAAGGCCGCTCATGCCGTAAACTTTAAAGCCCAGACTTTTCATTTCAGCCGCGCTCCAGCCGGAAAGATGCTCCTGGGCCTGATTATTATCTAAAACAGTTTGGTTTAAAAAGCCGTTCGGCGTATAGACGATAACTATTTTTTTAGCGATTCTTTCCATTTCTTTTAATAATTTTACGCCCTCAGCCTTTTTAAAATGTTCAATCGCGTCTAAAGCTAAAGCGCCGTCAAAAGAGTTATCGGCCAATTTAGCGCAAGCTTCTAAAATATCCGAGTTTAGGTATTCGCTGTGAATACCGGCTTTGGCTGAAGCCGTAATTGACGGCGGATAGCTATCAACCCCTAAGCTGTATTTTAACCGGCCGGAGAAAAATTTTACCGGCGAAGCTTTACCGCAGCCCAGATCAATTACCGTGGCGCACCGGCCGACAACTTCGCTTTCCAGCTTTTTCGCTAATTTAAAATTATTAAAAAAATTAATTTTCATACATGAATTTTTCAATCTGGTCCAGATTAACTCTGATTTTCAGCTGCTTTCTTCTCAAACCGATTGCTTGGTTTAATTGCCAAAGCTTAATCAGCTGTTTCAGCAAATAAGGCTCAAACAATAAAACAAACGCTAAACTTTTAAACTGATACCAAGGGGTCGCCGACTTAACGCGCCAGGAAAACGGCAAATTTTTTAATTTTAAAAGCAAAATCCACTGATTTAAAAATGACCATTGTTTTATCGTCCGGCTTTTCGCTCTTCGGTTTAAAGCGATTGCCAGATTAGACTCGCCTTTAGCCGCCGTCCGCCGGTCATGATAAGCTAGAGCCGAAGGCTCAAGTAAAATCTTCCAGCCGGCCAACCGCAAGCGATAAGACAAATCGCAATCCTCTTTATACATGAACATCAGCTCGTCAAAATATTCTTTATATTTTCCGTTATCAAACGCCACGTCATCGAGCGCTTTTAAATTTAGCAAAACGGCGGCGCCGGTAAAGCCGAAAATTTCTTTCGCGCCGGTTAAATCAGGCTGATCAATCTCGCCCTGATGAGCGTCATAAAACCTATGCTCCTGATTTACGGCCAAGCCCAGGCTGTCTAGTCGCTCGGTTTTTTCATTATTTGAAAAATCCCATTTTAAAATTTTTGGGGCGATGGCGGCGATATTTTCCGATTTTTTCATCGCCTCGACCAGGCGCTCAACCATCTTCGGCTCTAAAATCATATCAGGATTAAGCGCTAAAAAATATTCAGCGCCGGCGCTGGCCGCTTCGCCGATCATCAAATTATAAGCTTTGGCGAAACCCAAATTTCTGCCCGCCCATTTAAGCTCTATTTCCGGAAAATTATCTTTTAAATAAATCGCGTTCTCATTCTCCCGCGTTTCACTATTATCAACGGCCAAAATTTTATAATCTTTATAAGTCTGGCCGGTTAAACTTGGTAAAAAATACGGCAAATACTTTGCCGTAGCTTCGCCGTAGGTTATAAAGCCGATATATATTTTTAATTTTTGACCAGCCATTTATTTTTTGTCGCCCGGCTGAAAAAAATGTTTTTGTCGCGCATATGAAATTGTAGCGATTTTTTACAAAAAATTACTTGGCTTACTTCTTAATTTTTTGTAAAAAACGCCCAAATTTCATCTAAGCAGGAAAAACATTTTTTTGACCGGGCGGTATTATAACTTCTTTTTACATAAACACCTAAGCTCTTCGTTGAATTCGGCGATCGCCTGGTTGATGATCGGGTCAAATTTTTCGTAAAGCTTGCTTTCTTTTACGAACTGGCTGGCTTCCAAAAGCGAATCAAACGTGCCGGCGTCCAGCCACTTGCCTTTAATCAGGCCGACCTGGAGCTCGCCCTTATCAAGATACCAGTTATGCAAATCGACGATTTCAATTTCGCCGCGGCCGCTGGGTTTAACCTGCTTGGCCGCTTTAATTACCCGGTTATCATAGATATACAGGCCGGGAATAATATAGTCGCTAATCCACTTTTTCGGCTTTTCCACGATTTTTACGGCTTTCATGCTTTCGTCAAACACTACCACGCCGGAACGCTCCGGGTCAGGAACTTTCACGGCGAAAACCTTACCGCCGCTTTTAAAATTTTTAATGTCATCGGAAAAATCGTCTTCTAAAATATTATCGCCCAAAATCATAGTTACGTTATCCGAGCCGATAAAATTCTCGCCCACGATAAAAGCGTCAGCCAGCCCGCGCGGGGTTTTTTGCACCTTAAATTCCAGGCGAATATCGTTTTTTTCAAAAATGGAGCCTAGGAGATTTAAAAAATCGCCGGAATGCTCCGGAGCGATAATAATTAAAATATCTTTGATGCCGGCCTTAACCAGGACGTTTAAAGGATAAAAAATCATCTGTCGGTCATAAACCGGTAAAAGCTGTTTCGAGGTGGTGGCCGTTAAAGGGAAGAGGCGGGTGGCCGTTCCGCCGGCTAAAATAATGCCTTTCATAAGAAAAAATTTAATTTTTAATTTCTCGCTTGACGCTCTTAAGATATTCTTTTAGCGCCTCAAAATGATCCCGAAGCGGCGCCAGCTTGGTATTTAAAAGCGCCGAGTATTTCGGCCGCTTAGCCGCGCGCGCCAGCTTATCGCCCTTTATCGCCTTAACTTCCACTTCAATCTCCGCTAGCTTGAAAAGTTCCAGCGCCGCCTCGTACCAGGTGCAGGCGCCGCTATTAATGATATGGTAGATGCCGTAACCGCGGCCGCTGTCGTAAAGCTCTTTAGTCGCCCGAGCCAGGTCCGGCGTATAGGTAAAACAGCTTAGTTCTTCATGGACGGCCTCCAGGCTATTTTTAGTTTGGCCGAGTTTCAGCATCATGTCAAAAAAACTAGGCTTAGACATTTCGCTCTCGCCAGCCGGACCGAACAATTTTGAAGTCCTGATCAAATACCATTTCAGTCCCTTGCCGCTAAATTCCAAAATTTTTTTTTCGCCATGAAACTTTGATTTGCCGTAGCGATTTATCGGTTTCGGCTCTTCGGTTTCAGCGTAGCCGCGCTTTTTTTTACCGTCAAAAACGTAATCGGTTGAATAATGGATTAGTGTGGCGCCGGTTTTCAGGCAAGCTTCGGCTAAAAATTTCGGCCCGTCAATATTTATTTTTTTGGCGATTTCATACTCTTCGTCGTCAGCTTCGCATTTATCCACCCCGTTATAGGCCGCGGCGTTAATTACCAGTCCCGGCTTTAGGTCGCCGATTTTTTTTAAAATCAATTCCCGGTCGGTTATGTCAATCTCTCCCCTATCCCAGCCGATAACCTGATCATCGGCCGAGAAAACTTTTACTAGTTGTTGGCCTAAATTTCCTTTAGCGCCCAGAATTAATATTTTCATAAAATAATTTCCTCCAAATACTTTTTAACATCTAGCTGCCGCTTGAATGGGTTTTCCAGTTCAATTGAAATTATATCAGCCAAATAATTTTTATATTTTTTGACGTAATCAAGTTCCTTCAGTTCCGTCAGATAATGGGAGCTATAGTCGTAAAAATCTTTATTATAAAATTTGTCATGATAATGGACTAATTGGCTCTTAACGGCAGCGATATGATTACAGCCGATTTTATAATTTTTTAAAAGCTCGGGCAGGATTTCGTAGCCCTTTTTCTTCCTTAAGAAGCCGAAACTTTCCCAATGTGACAAATCAATACAGACGCCGGCGCAATGTTTTAAAACTTCGATAAAATCATCATCCATCACCTGATTTTCCACGTAAATCCGGTCTTGGTATTTTTCATTCTGTTTTATGAAATCAATCACCGATTTACGGGGATGAACGTTAAAAACCTGAGTCTTAAATCTGCCGGTCAAATAATCAAGCTCATCGCTCGCGAAATCCTGTTCGCGCAGATGAACATGCGGTATGTCCGTTAGCTCGGTATTTTCCAACAATCGATATAGCTCCTGCCTCTGTTCGTACTCTAAGCACGTGGGAAACAGGGCGATTTCCTTAAGCCCCAGCTCATCAATTTCTCTAACTTTATCACGCCAGGCGCTTTCGGTAATTGTCGTCAACCCCAGTAAAATTTTTTTATTTGCCATACTGCTTTTTATAATATTCAAGATAGGCGCCGCTTTTAATGTCATGCCACCAGTCAGTGTTATTTTTGTACCAATCTATCGTTTGAGCCAAGCCGTCATCAAAACTAACGGCCGGCCGCCAGCCCAGCTCTTTTTCCGCCTTGCTAAAATCAATGGCGTAGCGCAAATCATGGCCCTTACGGTCGGCGACGTAGTCAATCATCTCCTCGCCCTTACCCATTAAATTTAATATTTTTTTAGTCAGCTCCAAGTTAGTCAGTTCACTATTACCGCCCAAACAATAAGTTTCGCCGATCCGGCCCTTTTTAATTATGGCGTCAACGCCGGCGTTATGATCGTCAACGAAAATCCAATCGCGGATATTTTTGCCTTGTCCGTAAACCGGCACTAATTTATTAGCCAATAAATTAGTAATAAACAAGGGAATTAATTTTTCCGGGAACTGATATGGTCCGTAATTATTGGAGCAATTGGATACGGTGATCGGCAGTTTATGGGTATGAAAGTAAGCGCGCACCAGGTGATCGGAAGCGGCTTTAGAGGCGCTATAGGGACTGCGCGGGTCATAGGCCGTCTTTTCATTAAATTTAGGGGCATCAAAACTTAAGGCGCCGAAGACTTCGTCCGTGGAAATATGATGAAACCTGACATTGCCGTTGCTTCTGGCCGCGTCCAGCAAGTTTCTCGTGCCTTCCACGTTGGTTTTTATAAAATCGCGGCAGTCTATGATAGAACGGTCAACATGCGACTCGGCTGCGAAATGCACGATTAAATCCACGCCCGGCACGATTTGATTAACTATTTCCTCATTGCAAATATCACCTTTAGCGAATTTATAATTTTTATTGCCCTCTAAATCGCGCAGGTTTTCCAGGTTGCCCGCGTAAGTCAAAGCATCCAGATTAGTTATCTCGTCGTTCTGATATTTTTTCAACCAGTAGCGGATGAAGTTTGAGCCGATAAAGCCGGCGCCGCCGGTAACTAAAATTTTCATATATTTTTTGTTAGCTTAATCTTGGCTTTAATATCGTTTTTTACCGTATCAAAAGGCTTTTTAAAAAAAATCGTGGAAAAATAATTTAAAGCGTAGCGCGCGCCGGTCTTGGCAATGCCTTCGCGCTCAAGGCGCCGCCCCGATGCGTAAATCGGCAAATCAAAAGTGAATTTTACCTCTCCGGCCTTAACCAGCCGCCGTGCTAAATCCGCGTCTTCGCCCCAAAAATCAAAATCAGAGTTAAAGCCGCCGATCGCTTCCAGCGCCGTACGCTTAATTACAAAGTTGCCGCCCTGCAGCATGGAACCGACGCCTAAGACATAGCGATTTATCAGATAGAAAAAATAGCCGGAATAATAAAACGCCCTAACCGCGGCCTGCGCTTTTTTGGACAAATCGTAATAAATATGCGGGCCGCTTAAAGCAACCAACTTCGGATTGTTCGCGAATTCTTCAAAAACTTTATCAAACCAGCCCGGAGTCATTCTGGTATCCGCGTCAAGATTAGCCACCAGCTCGCCCGAGGACGCCCTGAAGCCCGCTCGCCGGGCTTTGACTAACCCCTTATCCGGCTCGTCCACCAACTTCACTTCAGAAAAAGACGCGATAATTTCTCGGGTTCGGTCCGTTGAAGCGTTATTTACCGCGATTATTTCCAGATCGTATTTTTTTCCTTCTATTTCGGCTAAAATAGACTGTAAACAGCCGCCGATTAAAGCTTCTTCGTTATAGGCTGGAATAACTATACTTAATTTCATAATTTTTTTATTTAATTTTAGCCAAAATAAAAAAAACGCCGATATTATTTACTATGTTTATTATACAATTATTATGACAAGTTTCAAGCTCTGCTTTTATAGCCTTTAATAACTTTACTATATAATGCTTCCCATTTTTTTGCTATCTCGGGAGCTGAATATTGCCGCGCGGAAAAAGCGGCGCCTTGACTCAAATTATCTCGCAACGGCTTATTTTTAAGAAGTAAAACGAATTTTTCCGCCAAGGCTTTCTCGTCTCCTGGCGCCACTACAAAACCATTTTTCTGATTAACATACTCGGGCAAAGCCCGCGCGTTAACCGCTACAGCCGGCAGGCCGCAAGCCAGAGCCTGCATTAAGGTCAAACTCTGGGTTTCGGAAGTTGAGGCGATGGCATAAACATCGGCGGCGTTATAAAGTTCGGCCAAGCGGTCATGGCTTAACGAGCCTAAAAATTTAACACGGCTTTTGAGTTCAAGCTTTTTGACCAACCGCTTTAATTCATTTTCCTGCTTGCCTGAGCCGGCGATCGCCAGCTCAATATCTTTGACCTTTAATTTAGCCAACGCTATGGCTTTTATTACAACTTCAATATTTTTCTCCGGGGAAAGCCGGCCGGCGCAGACTATAGCCGGCCCGGATAGGCCGAATTGTTTTTTATATTTAATTTTTTCTCGGCGCGGATAAAAAATCTCAAGATCTAAAGGATTAGAGAGAACTTGATGCGGCTTTTTAAAACCATGAGTTATCATTTCATCAAAAACCGATTGCGACGGCGCGGTCACTAAATCACAGCAATTATAATACCAAACCGCGTATTTCAAACTTGGTTTTTTCATAAACTCGACATGCACAAAATCAGTGATTGAGGTATGGTTGGTCCCGATAAGCGGCAATTTATTGTATCTGGCGGCGGCCAAAGCCTCAAGTCCGATGCCTAAAAAAAGCTGAGAATGAATAATATCCGGCTTAAATTTTTTAAACAGCCCGCGGGTAAACATAGGCAAAACCATCCTTGATTGGACGCCGGCGAAAGGCGCGGGCAAGGATGATAATCGGACGATATTAACTTTTTTCCCCAAATTTAATTCTTCATACGGCAAGCCGACAAGCCGATAATTTCTGGCGCTGTATTCTGGCGCGAAAAAACAAATTTCATGGCCCAATCTTACCAGCTCTTTAGAGAGCGAAACAACCGAGTCGGTGATGCCGCTCAGCTCGGGATAAAAATTATCGGAAAAAATTGCAATTTTCATATTAGAGCTTCAGATTTATTTCTTGTTTGGAAATTTTCTTAGACAATTTTGCGAATAAATAATTAATTATAATGAATATAATTATTACCGCGATTAAGAGATACTGTCCGAAATAAAAATATTGCGCCAGCCGGTCGTAAGCTTTTCCGAAAAAATAGCCGATAATCGTAAAAAAAACCGCCTTAGGCAGGCTAAGGGCGGATAAAATATAAAAAAACTTTTTAAACTCAAGCTTAGCCGCTCCGGTTATGACGAATCCGGGCACGGGAATTATCGGCGAATATTTTATAACCAGCAAAGTTTTCCAACTATGCAGATGCACGAGTTTTTCTAAGCGTAAAATCCGCTCATCGGTCAGACCGAAATAATGGCCGAATTTTTCCACAACCGCAGAGCGGCTGATATAACCGATTAAATACAGCGCCACATCAACCGCCATTTCTCCAAAAAAAGCCAAGGAAAAAACGGCGTAAACATTAAGATAACCCAAGGCGGCGGCGAAGGCGGCGGCGGAAATGAAAATCGGTCCGCCGATAATTATGGCGGCGAAAATCATTACGTAGCCGTTAGCCAAAATCCAAGGCAAAATTGCGCCCAAGGCTGATTCAGTCATCAAGTTATTTTAATTTTATTTAAAACCGCTTCAGCTTCTCCTGGCCCGTATTTTTTCTGCGGCCAAAGTTCCAAGCCGTCCGCGGCCGTCCGCGGCGTTACATGAAAATGCAAATGCGGCACGACTTGGCCGGCTACGGGGTCGTTATTTTCCAATACATTATAACCGGGCGCGATCAGGTTGTTTTTAAGGCTCAAGCCGATCTTTTTTACGGCCGCCATAATCCGGCACAAAGTTTCTTCGTCCGCCGCTTCAAGATTAGCCACGTGCTTTTTCGGCACGACCAGGGTATGGCCGGGATTTACCGGGTTAATGTCTAAAAAAGCCAAAGTATGCTCGTCCTCATAGACTTTATCACTCGGGATTTCGCCGGCGATAATTTTACAAAAAATACAGTCCATAAATTTTTAATTTTAAATTTTAAACGGCGATTCCTCATTGCTCTCCCACCTAATCTCATCCGACTCTTCGGCTTTCCCCTCGCCACGGTACAATTTATCCGGCAGATTGATGCAAAGGCCGTCCTGATCGCTCACGCATTTATAACCGTGCACCACGCCGGGCGGCACGATAACTAGAACCGGATTATTCTCGCCGACTTCCAGCTTAACCTGTTCGCCTTTAGTCGCGCTCGCCGCCCGATTATCCCACAGATACAATTCAAAATTTCCCGGACCCATAAAAATAAAGGCATCGCTTTGATATTTATGCTCATGCGGCCCGCGGACAACGTCCGGCTTGGTCAAGCTGACATAGCCCATAGCCGGGCGGTACGCCACTTCATCCGAGCGAAAAAATTCCGCCAGCCAGCCCCTTGCGTCCACATTTTTCTCAATTTTCTTAATTATCACCCCTTCGATCATATTATTTATAATTATAACATATTCTAATAATTTTTAATGTCTTAACTTTCAATTGATAATTTATTCATTCATTAAAAATTGAAAATTTATTTTCTGGCCTTCGGCGTTACCCAAAATCCCATGTATTTGCCCAGCATCAATCTGGTTTGCGCTTCCAGGCCGGGAATTGAGCCGAAAGCGATGATGCTGACCGGCAGAATCACCCACTGCAATATCATGGCCGCGCTTTTAACCAAGCCATAACCGGCCGGCCGCTTGGGTAAGAGCAGGCTGGAAATAATGGCCGAAAAGACCATGCCGATCATGGCGACCGTCATTAAGGTGCGCGACACGACCGGCAGATTGCTTGACAAGACGGTGGCGTTGAACCGGTCACCGCCCAAAATCATGGGCAGCCAGCCGATAACGCCAATAATCAAAGCGTTAGTTGCCCAAGAATGAAAGCCGTATAGCTGGATAAAAATTTTATCGAACACTCGCCTAAGCGGCAAATCTTTTCTGGCTTTAATCGCGTTAAACATCAGATAAGGCACGTTTTCCACGCCCCAGCCCCAGCGCCGCTGCTGCTTATACAAATTTTTCATGGTTCTAATATTGGTATCATCCATGCAAACGTCCATGGAGACCGGAAAATAGAGCGGCTCAACGCGATAATCGCCGCGGTAATAAAGGAAACAATGCCAAAAGATGCGGGAGTCTTCGCTCACCATGTTAGTTGACCAAAAACCGATATCGGTCAAAGCGCGCCAGGTCATGGAATGGGATGAATAAGTCGCCAGCTTTTCCTGCCTGATCTGCTGCATCATCTGCCAAAAAGTATTGGAAGCGGCGGCCACGCGCGCGAAAAACAGCGCCTGCCAGATATTGTTATGATAAACCGGAATCGGCTGATAGCTGGCGCGGTAAGGATTGGCGACGGTTAAAAATTTATGGGATAAACAATAAAAATAACCCGGTGTCACAACGGTATCCATGTCAAACACGCTGACCAAAATTTTATCGTAATCATAATTATATTTATCGATGATTTCCCGCTTAACTGTTTTAGCCGCCCAGGCCTGGTTGGCCCCCTTGCCTTTAAGCTCGCCGGCCAGTCCGTCCGGATGTTCGGTGATTAAAAAGTGCTTGAATTTAGAAGAGAACTCCGCCTGAATAGCGCGCGCCTTTTCTCTGGCCGGCTCGCCGGCCCGCTCTTCAATCGCTAACACTACGATCATGTTTTCCGTGGGATAGCCGTCATTTAAAAGCGCCGCGAAACTCGGCCGGATCACTTCCAGACCTTCGTTGTAAGTGGGAAAAATCACCAAATGGATTAAGTCTTGCCAGGGCAAAGTCCGGCATTTTTCCCGCCAATCAATCTTTAGATTATTTTTCATGCTTAAATAAGCGGCGAACAGATGGATGCCTAAATAAACAACCAGCAAAAGCCAATAAACGTCGAAAGCGATGATAAAATAGGCTACCCAAATCGGCTCAAGCCAGGAAAATAATATCAAGGCGATCAGGGTGGACCATGACAAAAACCCGGGCAGAATTTCCAGCCAGCGGTAAAGTTTTCGGTCTTTGGCGTCAGCCAGATCAGTGGCTTTGCTGATTTTTAGATAATCCATAAGTTAAAATTTTGTTTTTCTGAATATAGCATCCCCGGCGAAATAGAGCAAATAAAAAAATACCGTAAAAATATACCAGTTGATGTAAAAATCAAGGCTTAAAAAATTATAGGCGATTGCTTGCCATAAAACCGCCGGATAGAAGATCGCGTCCCAGCTATTTAAGCGATTTAACAAACCGAATAAAACCCCTAAGGCGGTCAGCGGCATAATCGCCAGGATAAAAATGTTTGACCAAAATTTATTAAAAATTTCCAGAATCAGGCCGGCCATTAATTTTAAATTATAATAAAATAAAACCCAGCCGCTGGCGGAAAAAGCGAAGAAAAAAATAACCATCCAAGCGTTAGCCGGGCAAACCTGATAAGGCGAATCAGCCGGGCAATAATCTAAAAGGTGCCTGGCGTCAGCCATGATATAGGCGGAGTTGGGAAAAAATAGAAGCCATAAGACGAACAAAAAACCGGCCGTTAGTTTCCGGCGCGGCCAGTGTTTTCGGAGCAGCCGATAAATAAAAAACGGAACCAAGGCCAAGCAGACATTCCAAATCATGGTTAAAAATTGCAGGCCGTTTACCTGAAGCGAGGCTAAAATCGGGAAGCTGGAGTAAAGATTATCAAGATTTAAGGAATTTACCAAAATTAATCTATCCATAATAATTTACTGTTTATCACAAAGCAACGTCTTCGTTTTCCTTAATTGCTTTTTCCGTTTCTCTGGCCGCAGGCCGCGGCGCCGAGGGCTTAGGCGCTATTTTTTTTCCGGTAAAATCCACCGGCCCGGTCTTCATGGCCTGGCCCAGGCTAACTGCCGCCGGTTGATTCGGCGCTCGGGCGGGGCTTATTTCGTTGATTGACGCTAATTCTCTTTTTTTAGCCTCAAGCCTGGCTTCGATTTCCTGTTTTTTTTCTTGCTTAGTCCTGCTTAAGCATTCTTTACAGAAAACCGGCCTAATGCCGTCCGGCTGGAAGGCCACTTGGGCTGGTTGGCCGCAGCGATTGCAAACATGCTCATATTTATAAGTATCTGGTTTTTTCTCTCTTTCCGGATTCGGCCTAGCCGGCTGAAGCGCGGCGAAGCTTCTGACCGGAGCCGTCTGGCCGATACTGTCGTTTTGGTTGGCGTCGTTAGGACGTGACACGGGAGAATAACTTTTTGGCGCTTCGCGGCGCGGAGCGGCTTGCCAGGGCAAAGCCGGACGAGCCGGTTTTCTCTCCGCCCCCCTATCGCTTCGCTCGCCTTTTTCTTCCGGCTCCTCGGTATTGGTATGCCAGCGGGAAATTTTATCTTCCACCACCGCCTTTTGTTTAGCATAGCGCTCCCGTGATACTTTTATGACCTTTTCCTTATTACCGGTTTTTTCTTCTTCAGACAGCGGCGCCAAGCCGCGCGCGGAAAACGGGTCGGAAGCGATCCCATCAATCATCAATTTTGTATAAAATTCATATTTCGGCAGATTGACCAAGTCTTCTTCCGTAAAAACCGGCGTAAATTCTTTAACCAACTCTTCAGCGTCAGTCGCGCCCACGCGGAAAACGATGATCGTGCCGACGTTGCCGAAGACCGCGGGTTTGACTTTTTCGCCCAGCTGTTCAATATATTGGTGCGCCATGATCAGATTCAGCCGGTATTTTCTGGCCTCGGATAAAATATTGGCGAAGCTGTCGGTCGTAAAATTCTGGAATTCATCAATATATAAATAAAAATCCTTGCGCTGTTTTTCCTCTATATCAACGCGGCTCATGGCCGAAAGCTGAACCTTGGTAATCATCATGGCGCCGAGCAAAGCTGAGTTATCTTCACCGATGCGCCCTTTGCTTAAATTCATGATTAAAATCTTGCCCGTATCCATAACCTCGCGCAAATCTATGGAAGATTTTACCTGGCCGACGATATTTCTGGTTAATGAACTGGATAAAAATTGCCCGACCTTGTTCTGGATAGGCGAAACCGCTTCGGAAGCGAAATTATTGGCATAGCCGGCGAATTCGTTAACCCAAAAAGATTTAACCACCGGGTCTTGGACTTTCTCAATGACTTTTTTGCGAAAATTTTTATCCGAGAGCATCCGGGTAACGGCTAATAGAGTCGAGCCGGGATAGTCTAAGACCGCCAGAATGGCGTTTCTTAAAATATATTCCAAGCGCGGCCCCCAGGAATCGGCCCATAATTTCTGGAACACCCCGATCAGGCCGGAGGCGACCAAATGCCTTAAATGGGGTTCAACCTGCTCCACCACGTTAAAGGCGATCGGGTATTCCATATCGGCCGGATTGAAATAAATCACATCATTAACGCGATTGGAAGGAATATGCTCAATGATTTTTTCCGCCAAATCGCCGTGCGGGTCGACCACCATGACGCCTTTGCCCGACCTAATATCGTCAATAATCATATTTTCCAAAATAGTCGACTTGCCCATGCCGGTTTTTCCTATCAAATACATATGGCGGCGCCGATCGTCGACTTTAATGCCGAATTTTCTATATTGGTTTCTAAAATTTGTTTCGGCGAAAACGGCTATTTGTTCAGACATCTTTATAAATCAAATTAAAATTTAATGGCTGTAGGGCTTTGCCCGCTATTAAATTTTAATTTGATACGTTATATTTTTTGTTTATCCCCGTATGGGGGAAAGTATTGAAAACTTTTTTGAAAAAGTTTTCAAAGGTTATACTATCGGTAAATTGCTCGGAGGCGCGTCAGCCTTAACCGCCGATGGACCGCCTGAACCTCCATTTTCCGCGAAAATACTTTCCGGCTTATTATTATTGTTGCCGCGAAACTGAAATTCCTTAGCCGTGCTTTCTAAACTGAAAGGCAAACTGGCCGGCGGTTCGGCTTTTCTGCCCGGCGCTTTCTGAACCAGCGGCGCCTTGACCGAAGCCTCAATCGGGAAATGCCAAATCGATGCCATCTCCGTAACGTTTAAAATATGCGGCAACCGCCCACGCGCGTCGCTTCTTAGCCTATAAGCGGTCATCAATTTATTTTTTCTTAAATTAACGCGATAATTGCCGAAAATCCGGTCATATTGCATTTTTGTCATTGTGCCGCCGTCGCCCGTATCCGGCTTATATGAATTCAGGTCATTAAAATTAAACTGCTTCATGTAGCCGGTAAAGCCGTAAGCCACTTTGTTTTTATTGATCACTTCTCGGCGAGCGACATACATATACCTGATTTTTATGCCGAAGCCGAGCTTATTAACTTTTTCCTGGATGCCTTCAACCTGTTTTTTCTGCTTGGGCTTTAAGTTCATCATCCTGAATTGCGGCTCTTTCTCTTCTTTCTTTTTGTCTTCAATATCGCCCCAAAGGCTGTAAATCATTTCGCTGACGACCGCCATTGACCCGATTAGGCCATCAATGAATTTATCGATTAGGCTGTTAGAGACTATCTTTTCGCCGATGATTTTTTTTATTTCATCATCGCCTTTTTCCGCCCATTCATGGCCGATCGGAATTACTAGAATCTGATACCATAATTGTTCGCCCTTTTTCATGCTGGCCATTAAGTCCATTAAGACTGCCATTGGATCTTTATACTGGGTTTCCGGCTCGCCCATCTGATGTTCAAACAGGTCATAAGTTTTTATGGGATAAACCGAGTTTTTCACCAATATATATTCACTGCCGAAAATATCATATTCTTCGTCCGGAAAATGGGTCGGCATACCGGTCGTATAATCGTTGACTTCGGTCAATTCCGCGTCCGGATATTGGGAATAAATCGCGGTTTCAATCAAATTGCGGTATTTTTCCGGCGTCCAGATTAAGAACTGGATGTAGCCTTGGATACTAACGATTTCAAAGCTGAAATACAGCTGCCACTCGCCCAGCCACCATTTCTCAAATAAATCTTTAGTTGAGTGCGCGCCGGCCAAATAAGCGAAAATATTTTCCACTGCCATGGGCGTTTGCGCGTTGCCGCGCGGTAGGTCAATGGCAAATAAAATCGCTTTTTCCGAAGCACCGTAGGCCAATCTGACATACCGTAGCCAAACCTGAGACACGCCCCAGACGAATGTTATGGCGATAGGCAGCCAGCCCACGTAATAAAAAAACAAGAGTAGTATTTGATCTCCTGGTAAGCTTAAAAAATCCAAAATAGGCTGGATGTTTATGGTTAAATCCATGAATTTATTTTACCATATTTAGCCTGTTTAGCGCAAATCAAAAAGCGGATGGCGATTAAACCGAATCCGCTTTTATAAAATACTATTGCTATTTACGAACTAGAGCTAACAACGTTTTTAGTTTTATATTTGCCGTCGGCGGTAATTTCGAACCGGCCGCGGTCGGTTAAAGCTAAATTGATCGTCGCCTTTTTAACCACTCTCTGCTCCAAAACTTTTTCGATAATTTCATCGCGGCTTAACGGCTTAGTAATATCGGCTAGAATTTTTTCAATCACATTAGCGACTGTTCCTTTTTGGTAGCCCCATTCCACCAGGCCGTAGAGGCCGCGGCCGACTAAAATATATTTATCGTCCAAAATCAATTCATTATGCACTGTGGCCGCGTTGGCGGTTTTTTTATCAAAACTGATTTGATTTATTTTATCCGCGATCTCGGCGAAATGAAGCGGCTTGCCGCTATTCTTCAAAATCAAATAAATTTTATCGTTAACCGTCTTAGGCTTTATTTCGCGCCAATCATCAAGCCCCCAATAGCCGAACTTATTCTGCTCGATTTTTTTAGCGGCCTGCAAGATTGAATAAACCGTTTTATTTTGATTAACCGCGTCGGTGTTTTCTTTGAATAAGCCATTGGTTAAAATAGCGGAGACGTCAAGCCCGCCCTTGGCGTTAAATTTATCGCTTTGAGTTTTATAAGTTTCCAGCTCTTTGGCCAATTCAATCAACTCTTCGGTCAAAAAGATTTTTTTAGATTCTTTTATTTTTTCTAAAAGCTCCTTTGTTAAAGCTTCCAGATGGTCAAGCGACTGAAATTTAAGCTTATATGATTCCTTAAAGTGATCCGAAGCGCGAATTTCTTCAAACTCGTCATGCAGCAATTTCGAAATTAAAAAATCAAAATGCCGCTTATGCTTGGCTTCGCCTGATCCATTTTTTCCGCCGCCCAAAGAATAGTTAACCAGATTATTAAATAAATATTCTTTTTCCATCAATCCGCCATGCTCTTCTAAGAGTAAATTTATGATCGTTTTCAAGCCGCTTAAATATTCATTAAGATTTTCGAGCTGTCTCAGCCTTTTGATGCCGCCGGTTTCAATCTGCCTGATGCGTTCGCGGGTAAGCTTATGAATTTTGCCGATTTCTTCCAATGTTTCTTTCGCGCCGCCGGATAATCCAAAGCGCCTTGATAAAACGTCTCGTTCTCGTTCATCAAGTTCATTAAATAAATTACCAATAATTTCAACAGCATCCAGCCGAGCCACTTCTTCGGCCTGGTGATTATCCATTATCTGATCCAAAATTGATTTATTTTCATTATTCATAAAATTTAAAAATTTATCAAACAAGACTATTGAGTTTTTGTCTATCTATTTTATTTGCGTATATTAACATATTCTTTTTCATTAGTCAAGCGTCTCGAGATATTTTTACTAACAAAATAACAAAAAAAGGCTAAAATTAGCCTTAAATTACAATTTTATAACCCTCTAATAATTTATTCACCGAAATATTGGACTTCTTCGTGCAAAATTATTTTATAACTGCTTTTAACTTTTTTCTTGGCCGTATTTATTAAAAATACCACATCTTTTGCGCTCGCCTGGCCGGTATTAATAATAAAATTAGCGTGTAGATCGCTTATCTTAGCTCCGCCCTTGATCTCGCCCTTAAGGCCGAGTCGGTCGATCAAACAGCCGGAGGCGATTTTACCGCCGCGAACTAGGCCTTGTTCTTCCAGTTCGTGGGCCAATGATTTATTTTGGGCAAGCACTTCCTGAAATAGTAAATTTTTAAAGACGCAGCCGGCGCTGGGCTGGCGAGGCTGGATTTTCAGACGGCGTTTTAAATTTTCATCCATGATTTTTTTTATTTCCGAAGTCTCGCCCGGCTTTACCTTTAAATCAATCTCCAATATAATCAAATTATTATTTTTTTTAAACATAGAGCCTCGATAGCTGAAATCACATTCCCGCTTGCTTAATTTTATTATTTTTCCCGAAGCCAAATCATAAGCCTTAGCCTTCAAAAAATTTCCGGAGATATCAGCTCCGAACGCCCCGGCATTCCCCCTGACCGCTCCGCCGACCGTTCCCGGTATGCCGTATGCCCATTCCAGGGAGCTTAAGCCGGCCTTAGCTGCGGCGACGGACAATCTGGTCAAGTTCGCGCCGGCCCAGCAGGAAATTTGATTTTTTTTTATCGCATGGCGCTCGCCTGAAATTTTTATAACCAAGCCTTTGACTTTTTTACGGACAATTAAAATATTGCTTCCGCCGGATAAAATATGAAGCGGTATTTTTTTCGCCTTGGCCCAATCGGCCGCCGCTATAAGTTCCGGCTCATTTTTAACTATGGTAAAAAATTCCGCCAGTCCGCCGATGCGAAAAGTGGTGTAGGGAGTTAAATCAAAATTTTTTTTGATGATATTATTTATAGCCATAGCTTAAGGCAGTAAAATAGCCACTATTCCCAAATCATCTAAATTTACCATTGGCTCTATCGTGGCGCTTTGCCAAACATCATTATTTTCGCGCTTGACGTCGCTTACCTTTCCCACAATTAAACCGCGAGGCACGCTTGGCTCCAGGCCGGAGGTAGCGACAATATCCCCGACTTTAATATTCTCTGTTTGGGGTATAAAATTCATCTTGACGGTCAGCCCCAACTCGCCCTGCGCTATGCCCGAAGTCTTGTTTTCTCCCAAAATTGACGCGGCCAGTTTGCTGTTTTTATTGGTAACTAGATAAATTTGCGAGATATGGTCTTTAACGCCAACGACTTTGCCGATAATAACTCCTTGGCTGGATGTACCGACAGCGGCGGAACTGACAGCGGCCAGTCCCGCGTAGATGCCGTCTGCCGCCCCTTTATTAATAACAATGGTTTGGCTGTCCGCGGCGTTGCCGGCGGCCAATTCTCCGCGAGAGATTACATTGGCCAGCTGGTAGCGGCTGCTGTCTTTATTAAAAAAATTAAGGTGTTTTCTTAAAACCTCATTTTCCTCATGCAGGAATTTAAGTTTGGCGTTTTCAATATTAAGCCGATTAATTGTCTCCTGGGCCTCCGCGAGTTTTGCCGACAAATCCTGCTTATCGGTTTGCTGGCGGTAAGTCCGGCCGATAGTCGAGCTGGCGGAATAAAATAGCTTAAAAAACGGCCCGACGCTTCGATTTAAAAAACCTTCCAGCGGCCGCAGTAAACCGCCGTTATGTAAAAAAATAAGCAGCAAAATAACTGCTATCAAAGAAAAATATTTTTTTGCGTTTAGCTTGGCCTTTTTGTCATTTGTCATTGGAAATTTGTCATTATTTAGTATTCATCCTTGGCCGGCGACAGCACCTTAGCTAAAAGCTCGGGATCGGCAAGTAAAATGCCGGTGCCGCGCACCACGCAGGTCAAGGGGTCTTCGGCCACGCGCACCGGAATTTTCGTGGCCTGGGCGATTTCCTTATCAAGGCCGCGCAGCAACGCTCCGCCGCCGGTCAAGACTATGCCATGTTCGTAAATATCGGAAACCAGCTCGGGCGGCGTGGTTTCGAGGGTAATTTTAATATTTTCAATAATCTGCCGAATAATCCTTTGCATGGCTTCTCTGACTTGAGCATCGGAAATCATGACCTCCTTAGGCAGGCCGTTAATTAAATCACGGCCGCGCAGCGGTATTTCCAGCGGTTCTTTCAGCGGCGTGGCCGAACCGATCTTGATTTTTATGTTTTCCGCCACTTGCTCGCCGATTAAAATATTAAATTCCTCGCGCACATATTGAATGATATCATTATCCAAGGCGTTGCCGGCCAGGCGCAGGGTTTTCCAGGTGACCACGCCGCCTAAAGAGATTACGGAAATTTCCGTGGTGCCGCCGCCGATATCAACCACCATGGTGGCTTGCGGTCCGGTTACGTCCAGGCGCGTACCGATGGCCGCGGCCATGGACTGCTCAATTAAAAATACTTCGCGCGCGCCGGCCGACTTGGCCGCGTCTTCCACGGCTTTTTTTTCCACTTCGGTGATGTCTAAAGGAATGCCGATGACGACTCTGGGCCGCGGCACTAAAGTAAAATATTCGCTATGCACTTTATCAATAAAATACTTAAGCATTTTTTCCGTAACTTCAAAATCGGAAATCACGCCGTCGACTAAAGGCTTAATCGCCTGAATATGGGGCGGGGTCTTACCCAGCATTTTTTTGGCGTCCGCGCCCACGCATAAAATTTCGTCGGTGCGCAGATTAACCGCGACCACCGACGGCTCGTTGATCACAATCCCCTTTTCCGGCGTGTAGACCAAAGTATTGGTCGTGCCCAGATCAATCCCCAAATCCTTACTAAATTTTCCAAAAAATTTATTTAACATTTAGTTGTGTGTTTCATTTAAATTGTCCCATTTCCACTCTCTATTTTTATTGGTTTCCAGTTTTTTTAAAATCTCTTTGGCCAAATTAATTTTATAAATCCCGGCCAGATGCGTAATTCTGATTACCGCGTCAGCCAGCTCTTCGGCCAAGCCGTCTTTTCCGTCCAGATTTTTCCGGCGGTAAGCTTCAATGGCCTCGCTAATCTCGCTATGGACCAAGGCGAATTTTTCCAGAGTATTTACCTCTTCGGGCTTAATTCCCCATTTCTTCTCGGCCGCTAAAGCCATAATCATTTCCGTCAATTTTTCCAAGCTTAAATCAGACATAAATTTCTAAATTTACTCCTTTAGTTTACATAATACCGGCCTAAATGTCAAAAATAAAAAAAGAGGGTAAACATCGCTGTTTTCCCTCGAAAATTGTTGAATGAACAAAAGCCGGTTAGCTCAGTCCCAGGACGTCTTGCATATTATAGAACCCGTCCGGTTGTCCGACTACCCACCTGACCGCCTTAATCACGCCGCTGGCGAAATTATCGCGGCTATGGGCGCGGTGATTGAGCTCAATCCGCTGGCCATGGCCGGCAATGGTAATTTCATGTTCGCCGATAATATCGCCGGCGCGTAAGGCCTGGACGCCGATTTGGCCAGGCTGGCGCTGACAGTCTTTGCCGTAACGGGAATAGACTTTAGCGTCTTCGGGTTTTTGACACCTGGCGGTTGCCACGGTGTTGGCCAGCCGAATCGCCGTGCCGCTGGGCGCGTCTTTTTTCTGATTGTGATGCTTTTCCACAATCTCCACGTCCCAATCAGGCAGCAGATTTGCCAGATCAAACAGGATCTTGTACATGACATTTATGCCCAGACTGAAATTACTGTCATAGACGATGGGGATGTCTTTGGCGTATTCTTTCAACTGCGCCAGCTGTTCGGCGCTTAACCCGGTCGTGCCGGCGACAAAAGGGGTCAGATGCAGGCAGCTCATTAAAGCGTGTTCCATAGTCGCTTCCGGAGTGGCGAAGCTGGTAATAACCAAGGGATCGGCAGAATGCCAGTTGTCAATCCATTTTGAGACGGTAGCTGAACTGTCATCAGAATCTCTCCCGACCAGCTTGCATACTTGCCGGCCAATCAAAGGGCTATCCGGCGCTTCAATCGCGCCAAAAATGTGCAAATCCTGGCTTGCGGCGGCCAAATTAGCCACCGCCTTACCCATTTTCCCCAAGCCGCAAATAATAACATTGATCATCTTCCTTTTCCTCCTTTTAAAAGTAGTTAAATTTCTTTACAAACAACTATCCTTAAACTTAATTGCTAACTTTAAAATAAAAAAACCGCCCTGTCAAGGCGAATTTTTTAAATTATAGCGCAGTAATAGCGAGGCTTGTGAAAATTATTTTTATCGCGCATATGAAATTGTAGCGATTTTTTACAAAAAATTACATCACTTTCATATTAATTTTTTGTAAAAAATGCCCAAATTTCATCTAAGCAGTAAAAATAATTTACGCAAGCCGAGCGTTCCTGCTACGCGCTCCTGGATTCCCGCTTTCGCGGGAATGACAAGAAAAAGGAATTATTTTTTCCCCAATTTCTCCCAAACCACGAGTAGCGGCGAAGCCACGAAAATTGACGAGTAAGTGCCGATAAAAATGCCGATAGCTAAGGCCAGGGCGAAAGTCCGGATAGACGCGCCGCCGAAGATAATTATGGCTAATAAAACCAAGAGCACGGTAATAGAAGTATTAAGCGAACGCACTAAAGTCTGATTTAAGCTCATGTTGACCGTGCCGGTAAAATCCAAATCGCTTTTCGGCAGATTCTCGCGCGTGCGGTCAAACACTACGATCGTATCATGGATAGAATAACCTAAAACCGTTAAAACCGCGGCCACGAACGGCGTATTGATTTCCACGCCATAGTAATGGCCTAAAGCCGCGAACACGCCCATGGTAATAATCGCGTCATGAAACATGGCGATAATGGCGGCCAAACCGAATTTCCAGGAAGCTACCGGTTTGGAAACTTTCCTGAAGGCGTAAGTGATATAAGCCAGCATGGCGATCAGCGCGAAAAAAATCGCCCATAAAGACTTAGCTTTGAGCTCGGCGCCGATGGACGGCCCGACCGATTCAAAGCGCAATTCTTCCAAAGAATTATTTTTGTCAAGCTCTTTGGCCAGCGAGGTCAATTTTCCTAAAATCGCCTGATGCGTCGCCTCGGCCGTGTCCTGAAATTTAAGCATCATGTCCTGATCGCCGACCGGCTGAACGATTAAGCTGTTTAACTTTAAGTCAGCCAAACCGGTTTCTACCTGATTAACCGTCGGCCGCGCGCCGGCGAATCTCACTTCAAGCAAGCTGCCGCCGGTAAAGTCGATGCCGTACTTAAAACCCCAAACTAAAAGCGCGGCCAAAAAAACCACGAACAGCGCGCCGGAGAAACCGAGCCAGATATTTCTTTTTTGAATTATTTTGAAGTTAGTCATATGATAATTTATTTTTCAGTTGATTTAACCGAGGTAATCAGTCCGTGCCTTTTCTCCAGCCAGGCCGCCGGAATCAAGTTAAGGAAATTCCTGGTGATAAAAATTGCCGTAAACATGGAAATGATCACGCCTAAGCCAAGCGTTATGGCAAAACCCTTAACCGCGCTGGTGGTAAACATGATTAAGATCAAGCAGGTTAAGAGCGTATTAAAGTTACTGTCCCTGATTGACGGCCAGGCGCGCTTAAAGCCTTCCTCAATAGCGCTACCGAGCGGGCGGCCGCCCGCGATCTCTTCTTTCATTCTGGCAAAAATCAAAATGTTGGCGTCTACGGCCATGCCGACCGAAACGATCGCTCCGGCCAGACCGGCTAAAGTTAAAGTTACCGGCGACAACCCGCCGACCAGATATAAAAGAATATAGCTTAAAAAGGCGAATAAGATAAACCAGGCGTTAACCGTTATGCCGATTACCAGGAAAATGCCGACTAAGACCAGCGCCGCCATGGAAAAACCGATCTTGAACAAGGCAAAGACCAATAAGCTGTAAACCGTTAAAGCCAGAACCGACATCAGCCCGGGCAGACGGTAAAAAATTATCATAAAGACAGCAATGATGGCGAAGCCGATCAGGCCGGCGCGCGTCGAGTCGGCGACCGACTGCGCGCCTAAACTGGCGCCGATGGTCTGCTGGTTTACTAGGTTGATCGGTACGGGTAAAGCGCCGGCGTTAAGCCTTTGCGCTAATAATTTAGCTTCGTTAACATTAAATTTTCCGGAAATCACGGCTTTGCCGCCGGTGATTTTTTCGTTGACGTTCGGGATGCTGATCGGATAGCCGTCCAGATAAATCGCCACCGGCTGGCCCACGTTCCGCGCCGTCACGTCTTCAAACATTTTCGCGCCTTCGGCGTCAAACGCCAAAGACACTTCGGGCGAACCGTCGTTCGGGTTAAACTCGACAGTGGCCGAAGTCAGATTTTTTCCGGTCAATTCGGTATTTTTCCATTCGCTTTGCGGGCCGATGATGTCTTCTTCGGTCTTGGTTTTTATGAAAATATGGCTTACTTTTATTTCTTCAACCTTTTTCTCGTCTTGCTTGTAAATCAAATGAAAGCCGAAATCGGTCTCAACCGGGCCGCTGATTGTCCCGACCGCCTGGGCGAAGACCGCGTCTTCAAACGGCTTAACCATGGCTCCAGCGCCGAAATAACCCAAATCGCCGCTAGACTCGCGCGCGCCCGGCTCGGTGGAATTTTGCTTGACCAGGTCAACGAAGTTAGCCGGCGTAGCTTGGTCTTTTAATTTATTTATTTTTTCCAGAGCCTGCTCGCGCGTTAAGCCGCTTTCGCAGGCGGTTGTGCCGGTAAAACAGATTAATAAATGCGAGGCCTTAACCTGTTTTTCTTCAGTCTTATTAAACGGATCAGTCTTAACGCGCTTATCTTCAATTTTTAAAATTTCAAAGCCGCCGGTCACGCGTCCCAAGTCAGTACTGGTTTTCCCGACCGCGATATTTTTAGCCAAGTTATAAATTTCCGGCTGATCTTTTTCCGTGATATAGCCTAAGTCGCCGCCGGAATTTTTAGTCTGCTCGTCCTGGCTAAAAGCGGCCGCTAAAGCTTTAAAGTCGCCGCCGGACATGACCTTGCCTAAAACTTCAGCCGCCTGCTTTTCCGCGGCTTTATTAAAATCATTTAGTTGCTTGGCTTCTTCGGCCGTCATAATCCTCGCTTCTTTATTCTGCTCTTTGAATTCCAAGAGCGGAGTTTCACCGATCATTTTTATGGCCTGATTAACGTCTTTAATGCCGGCCATCTCCACGATGATCCGGTAATCGCCGCCCGAGGTACGATTAAGCTGGACGTTCGGTTCGCTCACGCCGAAAACATTAACGCGCCGTTCAATCACTTCGCGTACGCCTTCGACCGCGTTGGCTTTATCCGCGGCCGCCACGGCTGAAACATCAGCCTCATAAGTCAGCTGGGTCCCGCCGAGTAAATCCAAGCCGAACCTGAATGGCACTTCCTTAACTTTGGGAAACGGTATTTTAAATTTATCCACGGCTTTATTGTAATAAGCGCCGAAGTTAATAAGCGATGTGACCACCACCAATACCATTATCATGGCGAAAACCCACCAGACTTTGGCGCGCGCGCTAGGCTGCGATAAAGTTTTCAAAATATTGTCTGACATATTTGTTTTATCAAGTAAAAATTTAATGGCAGTAGGACTTTGTCCGCTATTAAATTTTTACTTGGTACCTTATATTTTTTGTTTATCCCCGTAGGGGGAAAATATTAAAAACTTTTTCTAAAAAAGTTTTTAAGGCTAATTAATAACACCCGAAAGGGTGCGGTTTGAGTGATTATTTCTCTTACCTTACATTTTAAGCCAAAACTAAATTAAAATCAAGCCTTAATAAATGGCTAATATTAAAAAAATACAGGCCTTTAAAAGTTATAAGGCCTGTTTATGATTTTTCACATAGCGCCAATCTTATTTTAAGGTCGGCAATAATTTTATTATTTTCCGCCAATTCTCCTTTGCGGGCATCCAGGCGGCTCTTCAAAAAAATCTGGTAAATTACATTTTCAATCAGGCCCTCTATCTCGTCACGTCCGGAGAAAAGCGCTTCGCGATACTTTTTACTTGTTTTACGTATATTTTTTAACTGCAAAGCAAGAAAGGCCTCGTACTCAATAATCTGAAACTTTTGGTTTCTGACCGGGAGCGAGTAGGCCATATTCTTAAAAATGTCTATTTTGTCGGCATTTTTAATTATGGCGCAAATCGCCGACCCGTCAATCCGGCCGAAATACCTGCCAACTCGCTGTTTATACCCGCGAGGAAGCAGTTTGAGCAATTCCATCCGATTAGCCGTTAAATTTTTGCGAAACGACCAATCAGTTTTCATCTGGTAATAATATTGCCTGATGTGGCTGAAGTTTAGCTCTAAATTGTCATCGTCGATATCGCCTCTCTCGTCGCTCAGCCTGGTTAAACGCTCAACGCCGCCGGAAATCTCTTCATTAAACCACTGACCGAGATAAGCCAACGTTTCTTTACCTGATTCCACTAAATCGTGCAGCATCGCCTTGGCCAAATGCTCGTCTTTCCTTATGCCCCAGCGCCACAGAATCCAAACTACAGCTACCGCGTGATCGACTTCATCCTGCCCGTTCTTTCTTTTCATGCCTGAATAATCATGAATAGCGAGCTGAATAGCGCGAGCCAGATGCAAGAGCTTATGCTCAATTGCCAATTCAAGAAGTTTTTGCGCCGCCGGACTGTAAGCTAAAATACTTTTTTTGTTATCCACTTTCCCACCCCCTTTATTTAAAAAGACCGAATTTTTAGGTTCAGTCAATTTACTGCTAAGCTGATAAAATGTCAATATCTATAATAACCCCAGATAATCAAGCCCCAGATAGCCGGCTTCAATATCGGTCATCTGCCCGCTTTTTAATAATTGCCTGAATTTATTTAAGGGCAGAAGCACAACTTCAATATATTCATATTCTTCCAATTTAGGCTCGGCAATTTTTACGCAATCGGTCGCGATAAAACAGTAGCGATAGGTATTGGTGTAGGCGCATTCATAGGCGCGGGTTACCAATTTCAGTTTTCCCCGATAGCCGGTTTCTTCCAGTAATTCGCGGGCCATGGCTTTAAGCGGCGTTTCATTTTTTTCCATTCCCCCGCCCGGCAGCTCGAGTAGGAGCTTATTCGGACCGGGCCGGAATTGCTTAGCCAAAATAACTTTTTTATCTTTAGTCAAAGCCAAAACGCAGACAGGCTGGTTGGATTTGCCGATAAAAAAATCAGCCTGGCTGCCGTTCGGCATTTTAAAAGTTACTTTTTCCAAACCGCGCCCGTATTTATTAAAAATTTTTTTTCTTTTTACTGCTTTCCATTCTTTAATTTTTGGCATAATTATATTGTCATTGCGAGCCTTTAGTCCCGGGCCTGACCCGGGGAATCTCACGAACAAGATTATTCATCCAAACATTTAAATCTCTTCACCAGCTTTCCGCCTTTCTCTACCTCTTCCATAAACATACTAAGCGGCCGCGCCCAAATTTTATTTTTGTCGTTAACATCCTGATAAATCACCAGCTCGTCGCCGGTTTCGCTATGCTTCGCCACGCCGATTACTTCATACATTCCGCCCCTCTTAAAATGCTGATAGCGGCCGAGTTTAATTTTTTCAATTTGATTCTGATAGACAACTTTCATAAATATTACAAACTTTTCTTTATTAATTCCGCTACTTTATTCAATTCTTGCTCCGAAGATTTATCTCTAAGTTCTTTCCAATAAAGAAACTCCCGCGGCTCATACTGATAAACGCCGCTATCTCCGCTTTTCCTGGGCAGCACATGGACATGCAAATGATTGACCGACTGCCCGGCCGTTTCGCCTTCGTTCCAAGCCAAATTAAAGCCTTCGGCCTTATAACTTTTTGCCAGGCTATTTTTTATTTTGATTATCAGTTGTTTCAGCGCGATTAATTCATCGTCGGTTAACTCGTCGATTTTAGAAACATGTCTAACCGGACAAATTAAAGTATGGCCCGGCACGATCGAAATGTTCGTTGGAAAGGCCATGACCAGCTTATCTTTATGAATCAGCCGGTAATCAAGTTCTTGATTGTCGCAGAATGGACAGGTCATATATTTATAATATTATTTCTTTAGCAATCATTATGCCATAAGCCGCGATAGTCGGACCGTCTTTTATTTTGCCCGAGGCGATCATTTTTCCCAGCTGACTTAAGGTAACTTTTTTGACTTTCATTCCCTCCTCAGCGGCTTCCAGCTCTTGTTTACCCTTTGCTAGTTCTGTGGCTAAAAAAACATAGCCTAATTGAGAATTATGGCCGGGAGCCAGAAAAAAATAACCGAGTTCTTTAATTTTTTTAGCGATTAGCCCGGCTTCCTCTTTCAATTCTTTTTTAGCCGTGTCCTTCATTGAACCGAACTCCAGGTGTCCGGCTGGAAATTCCCAAGAAAATGAATCAACCGGATAGCGGTATTGACCGACCAGGTATAAATATCGGCCGTCCCAAGGAATAATCAGCGCGAATGGTTTTTTACGCACTACCCCAAAAGTCAACTTCTTACCAAAGTCGGTTTTAAGCTTTTCTTCAAAAACTTCCATGAACTTATTTTTATAAACCAGTTTTGTTGAAAGTTTTTTCCATTTCATAAATTTCTGGATTCCCGCCTGCGCGGGAATGACGAAAAAAATTACTTCCCACAGCACTTCTTAAACTTCTTGCCCGAACCGCAGGGACAGAGATCGTTGCGGCCGATTTTTTGGCCCTCGGCGTCCTTGACTTTTTCATGGACCAGATCTATAGTCTCATTCTTTTTAGAATCGCCAGTTTGTTTAAAGGCTGAAAACGAGCCGGAATTTTTTTCCATGGTCTTGGCCGGCGCGCTGTATTTTTGCGGCCCGATTTCGAGCGTTGGCGCGGCGAAGTTGCCTAGGTCGGCCACTTTAAAAATTGAGTAGGCCACCTGCTTTTGGATGAGATTATTTAACTCGTTATATAAGATATAAGCTTCTTTTTTATATTCAATCAGCGGATCGCGCTGGCCGTAGCCTCTTAGGCCGATGCCATGGCGCATGTGATCCATGGCCTCTAAATGCTCAATCCACAGCATGTCGATTGAGCGCAGTAACACCGATTTTTCCACCTGGGTCCAGTTGACGTTGGCCTCGGCCGCCAGTTTAGTGATTTTTTCGTAATTAGCTTTGGCTAGCCCCATTAAGTAATCGCAAATTTTCGTCCTGATTTTAACTTTATCCAGCTTATCCCCGTCTTTTAAAAATTCAGCTAAATCTTCTTTAACTTTCTGATCAACATTAAAAATCGTGGACGTAACCTGATAAATTTCTTGGACATTCCAGTCGCGCGCGTATTCGGCGGCCGTATGGAAAATTACCGCCTGCTCAATTTCGTTTTCAATCATGGTGAGGATAATGGCGGACAAATTCTTATTGTCGTTGCTGACCGCTTCAGCTTCTCCCATTTCCAATATCTCTCTCCGCTTTTTATAAATTGTCTCGCGATGCTTATTGATCACGTCGTCGTATTCCACTAAATGCTTTCTGATATCGAAGTTATTGCCCTCCACTTTTCTTTGCGCCGATTCAATGGAGCGGGAAACCAGGCTGTTTTCAATGGGCATGTCTTCCGGAACTTTTAAGGCCGACATTAAATTCTTCATTTTGTCGCCCCCGAAAATCCGCATCAGATCGTCTTCCATGGAAACATAAAACTGGGACGAGCCCGGATCGCCCTGTCGGCCGGCGCGGCCTCTTAATTGGTTGTCAATGCGGCGCGATTCATGCCTTTCGGTGCCGATAATATGCAGTCCGCCGGCTTGCTTAACTTTATCCTGCTCGCCATCTTCTGACGGATTTCCACCGAGAATGATATCCACGCCGCGGCCCGCCATGTTAGTGGCGATGGTAACCGCGCCGAGCCGTCCGGCTTGGGAAATGATCTGCGCTTCTTTTTCATGGTGCTTGGCGTTTAAAATTTGCGGCTTGAGTCCTTCCCGCTCCATCATCTCGCCGAGCAGTTCATTTTTTTCAATGGAAATCGTCCCGACCAGTACCGGCTGGCCGGTAGCATGCCGGCGTTTAGTTTCTTCCACCACGGCTTTAAATTTTCCCATTTCCGAGCGGTAAACCAAATCGTTTAAATCTTTTCTCACCATGTCGCGATTAGTCGGTACGACCACGGTTTCCAGTTTATAGATTTTAGAAAACTCTTCGGCTTCGGTTACGGCCGTGCCGGTCATGCCGGCCAGTTTCTTATACATCCTGAAATAATTTTGAAAAGTTACGGTGGCGAGCGTTAAAGATTCGCGCTGGATTTCCACGCGTTCCTTGGCTTCAATCGCCTGATGGAGTCCTTCGCTATAGCGCCGGCCATGCATTAGGCGGCCGGTAAACTCGTCAACGATTATTACTTCGCCTTCGTTTATGACATAGTCGCGGTCGCGTTTAAACAGGACGCGGGCTTTTAGGGCCTGTTCAATATGATGCACGTCGGAAATTCCGCCGGCCACATAAATATTTTCCACGCCCAGCCATTTTTCCATCTTAGCGATGCCGTTTTCGCTTAAAGTGGCGGCGCGCATTTTTTCGTCAACATTATAATCTTCATTTTCAGTTAAGCGTTCCACCAGTTCGGCAAAGCGATAATATTTTTCAGTTGACTCTTCGGCCGGCGCGCTGATGATGAGCGGCGTGCGCGCTTCGTCAATCAAGATTGAATCCACCTCGTCCACCACCGCGTAATTTAAGCCGCGCTGGACCATCGCCTCTAGACTGGGCGCCATGTTATCTCTTAAATAATCAAAGCCGAATTCATTGTTGGTGCCGTAAAGGATATCGCAGGCGTAGGCTTGCTTTCTTGGAACTAAAATTAATTTCTCGGCATTCGCATTCGCGTCTTCTTTGTCATTTGTCATTGGCTTGTCCCCGGTAGGGGGAAATTTGTCATTTTGGCCGGAACTAAAAACATGAGCTGACTCATGGGTAATACACCCAACCGTCAACCCCAAAAAGTTATACACCCTCCCCATCCATTCCGCGTCGCGCTTGGCCAGATAGTCATTGACAGTAATGACATGCACACCGCGGCCGGTTAAAGCGTTTAAGTAGGCCGGTAAAGTCGCCACTAAAGTCTTGCCTTCGCCGGTGCGCATCTCCGCAATCTGTCCGCGATGCAGGACCATGCCGCCCATGAGCTGGACATCATAATGCCTCTGCCCTAAGACCCGCCGCGCCGCTTCTCTTACCACGGCGAACGCTTCAGGGAGAATTGCCTTTAGTTTTTCATCGTCAGCTTCCGCGCCCAATCTTTTCTTAAACTCCTCCGTCTGCGCCCTTAATTCTTCGTCGCTTAAAGCCTGGAATTTACTTTCCAATTTATTTATTTGTTCCACGACCGGCCTTAAAGTCTTGACCACTTTTTCGTTCGGATCACCGAAAATTTTATCTAAGATGCTCATATTTGTATTTGTCATTCCCGCGCAGGCGGGAATCCACTTCTTTATTATAAAAACCCACGCCTTAGCGTGGCATAAATTTATTTAACAAACTAATTTTACAATAAATCCCCTTAAATATCAAGCCAAACTCCCACTATTGACATTATTACTAAAATATGCTATAGTGGAATGTTTTAATGTTGCATTAAAAATCTACCAAAAGGGGGAAAGAACATGTACAAAAGTTATCGTTGGAGAGATGGGGTACCGGCATGGCAGACGGACAAAGGGCCATTGCCGCAAGTTAAACCCACGAAGTCCCCGGCCCTTTACCGTTTGAACGGTAATGGCAACGCTGTAAAGCGGGTAACGCCCGGGTCAGTGCCTGATTGCCTACTGGTTGGCTTCCGACTCCCTGAGACGGAAACGGCAACCAAAAAAGCAAGCCAGTCGAAGGCAACCGACCCTTCGACCGCCTCTCTACTCCGGGAAGAGCTGCGGAAAATCACGGCTCCGAAATCCGGCGTGCGCGGCGGCACGGCTTTGTGCCACTAGCCGCCCGAGGCTGCGAAAGCTCAGAGTTACAAAACGACCACCGGTCTTTACGACGGTGGTCTATTTTTTTACTTATGCCATGGCTCCTAACTTCTGTTTCTGCTTTTTCCGATCGATTTTTTTGTCTTTATATTTCTTGATCGCCTGTTCCAGATGAGTTTTAACTTTATCAATCGCTTTATAAACGTCTTTTTCGGTTTTTTCCACGCGCAATAAATCGCCGTTAACGATCAGATTGGCTTCGGCGCAGAAGATTTCGCCTTTCTGGTGATGGTTGGTTGTTTGGCTTACTTCAAAATGCGCGCTTATCACCTTCAACTTGCCCAGATATTTGTCCAGCATGTCCATTTTTTTCTGGACATAATCTTTTATATTACTGGTTAGTTCTAAGTTTGTGGCCTTGATGTTTAGTTGCATAAATGTGTATGTCATTGCGAGGAGACACGTACTTGTGGCGAACGCGGATCCCTCGCTTCGCTCGGGACAAGCTTCGCAATCTCTAGTTAATTTCCGAATACGTGAGATTGCTTCGCTCCCTTCGGTCGCTCGCAATGACAGTCTTTATTAAAATATTTTATCAATAAAATTGCTAAAGGCTCCGCTGAAGCGGGAGACGTCCCTAAAGGTTACGAGTAAAATCAAGAGCATGAGTAAAGCAAAACCGATATTATGAATCGCGCCTTCAACTTCCCTTTTAACCGGCTTGCCTTTCAGTTTTTCAATGATTAAAAACAGTACCCGTCCGCCGTCCAAAGCCGGAAAGGGAAAAAAATTAATGACCGCCAGGTTGATGGACAGCAAAGCCGTAAACTGGAGCAAATAAACGAAACCCATCCGCGCCACCTGGCCGGTTATGGTCGCGATGCCTACCGGCCCGGCCAAATCAGCCGCCACGCCTTGGCCGAAAACCAGACCTTTTAAAAGTTCATAAAACGCTACGATAATCGCCCAAAGCAGAATAAAAGTCGCTTTAATCCCCTCCCAAATCGCCAGATACCAGGGGTAGCTGACGATGCCGGTTTCGGTGATGGCGATGCCCACGCCGCCTTTGCCGATATCGGGCATGAATACCGGCGTGATGTTTTCGTTAATTAATGTTTGGCCTCTTTTTATTTTATAGTCAAGCTGAGCGCCGACCTTCCCGTTAACATACGACTGCAGCTCGTTAAAGCCGGAAAATTCTTGGTTGTCTATGCTTAAAATCGTATCGCCGATTTGCAAACCCGCGGTTTCAGCCGGAGAATTTTTTACTACCTGGATGATCTGGATTTTTCGGTCGCTGACTTGAGCTCGCGCGTCTAGCTCCCCGTCCAGGGCTTGGGGCAAGCCGACCATAAAGCCGGCGATGATTAAAACCATGGCCAAAGCCACGTTCATGACAACACCGGCCGAAAGCATAACCGCTCTTTGCCAAATCGGCCGTGAAGCAAAACTGTCAGTCTCATTTTCATTTTCGCCGTTTTCGCCCTTAATTTTAACGAACCCGCCTAAAGGCAGCCAATTTACCGAGTAAATCGTATCAGCCGCGTCTTTAACCTCGCGAGCGCCCCAAACCGATTGCCATTGGCCGTCGGCTTTTTTATAAAGGCCGAAGGCGCGCGGCGGAAAGCCAAAACCGAATTCTTCGGCCCGGACGCCGAAGCGGCGCGCGGTCAAAAAATGTCCGAGCTCATGCGCGAACACTAAGACGGACAAGACTAATATGAAAACGATAATAGTTAATAGCATGTAAATATTTTATGAGAAGATTATTAAGTTTAGATGAATAATTTATAATTTATAATTTTTAATTTCTAATTTCTAAACAATGATTCAATGTCTCAATTTCTAATTAAATTATAATTGGAAATTAAATAATTGGAAATTGTTTGAAAATTGATAATTGATAATTGAAAATTATCCTTAGATCGTCATGATCTCTTCTTCTTTTTTATCTTTCAGGCTTTTTAAGGCGTCGTTCTGGCGCGCGATTTCTTCGTCCAATTCTTTAATAAACCTAAATTTATCGTCTTCACTCAGCTCTTTATTCTTAAACGCTTCTTCGATCGACTCTTTAATTTCGTCGCGCGTGCCCCGCAGGGAAATCCGAGATGTTTCCAATTTCTCGCTTAACTTTTTTACCAGCTCTTTGCGGTTTTCTTCGGTTAATTGCGGCACGACCAATCTGATTTGCGCGCCTTCGTTAACCGGACTCAAGCCAAGATTGGCCGAGGTAATGGCTTTTTCAATTTCCTTAGAGATGGTTTTATCCCAGGGAGCAATCACAATACTGCGCGCTTCAGGCACGGTTACTGATGCCAGTCCGACTAAAAGAGTTTTTGTTCCATACGCCTCAACTAAAATTCCGTCTAAAATAGAGGGGTTGGCCCGGCCGGTGCGCAGGCCGGCAATGTCTTTTTTAAAAAAATCCAAAGTTTTCGCGAAATCCGCTTGTTTTGTCTGAATGTATTTGTTCATATGAATTTATTAATTATTGGCTTCTGACTGCCAAATAAATAGTAGCGGTATTTTTCGGATCAAGCAATAGCTTGGCGCCGGCGCGGCCAGTCGGCAGTTTTTTCGAGCTCCAATTTTGGCCGCCGTCCAAGGATCGGTAAAAAGTGGTATTGGTAACGTAGTATATCTCATTCGCGTTATTGGGATTGACGGCGATGGAATTAATAGTGGCTTGCTTTTCCGGAGTCAAGAGTTTAATTTCAGTCCAGCTTGAACCCAGATCGGTTGATTTTAAGAGGCCATAACTGGTAGCCAGAAAGATCGTTGATTTTTCCGACTTAACCATGGTGAAATCGCGGAAACGCGTGCTATTATCAAAAGCTTTGAGGTTTTCCTCCAAGCTTTCCCAACTAGCGCCGCCGTCCAAGGAGCGGAAAACGCCGTCGTTAGCCGTGCCGATAAACATAATTTTTGCGTCCACCGGATTAATAGCGATTTTTTCCACCTGGCTCGAAAAGCGCGAAATGGCGCGCCAGGTCGCTCCCGCATCCGAGCTTTTAATCAGATCACCCCTTGAAGTGCCGATAAAAATGTTGGCCGAATTGATATAATCAATCGCTAATGTGGCTATCTTCAATCTCAAATCATTGTCAAAATAAGCTTGCGCCCAGGTGCGGCTGCAATCGCTGGATTTAAAAACTTTATTATCCGATACCGCGTAAACCTTGCATCTTTCTGCCGGGTCAACCGCCACGTCTCTCACGTTGACCTGCCCCAGGCCGACCGCAATCTGCCAGCTATCCGCTCCGTCATAACTATAAACCAAGCCGTTACCCACGCTGCCGGCGTAAATGGCTTTGCTGTCGTCCAGCTCCATACTAAGGGATAAAATATCAGCGCCTGAAAAGCTTCTTTGGCGATTGACGCTTAAAATTGAAGTTTTTTGCGTCCAATTATCGCCTTTATTGCTTGAACGATAAATCCCGCCGTCGTTGGCTCCGCTTGAGCCAGTACCGGTATTAACGGTCAAGCCGCAGCCGGACAAGAAGAGCATAATTACAAGAAATAAAACAGACATTTTAAAATACAATAATTTGCGCATATATTTCATTTTAATTTTCAATTTCTAATTTCTAAACAATGCTTTAATTTTCAATGTTTCAATTTTTGAAAATTTAATCATTGAAAATTGAAAATTTCCTAGAAGCTTACCGCCACTTTTACAAGCGCCAGCCTCGGATTGACGTTGGCGGCCAAATAAGCCTTGGCTTGCCTTAAAACGCTTTGCAGATTTAACAAAGATTTTATGTCTATTTTATCTTTAATCGCTAAAAGCTCCTGATTAAACGGCTCGTGCTGGACCAGCTCGGGCAAATTAAAATCGAGTAGCATTAAGTCTCTGGCCAGATTCTGCCAGACGTCTAGCAGTCCGTCAGCGATTTTTACCCCGGCCTGGCCGGATGCTCCGGCGCCCAACATAGTTTCAATCGCGGCCAAGCGCAGATTAATATCTTTATCCATTAAGCCCGCGAACGAGCGCACGCCGGCCTGGTAATTTTCGTAAAATTCCGCGTCCTCCAGAAATTTAACGGCCAAGGCAGGTCGGCCGGCCGCCAGGCGCGAAAAATTTTTAGCCTGGCTGCGAGCCGCGCCATGATGATTTATCAAGTCGTCGTAAATTTCGTCGCTCGGCACGGTTTTAAATCTTAAAATCTGGCTGCGCGACAAAATGGTTTTGGGCAAAGCCTCTAGCACGGTCACGGTCATGATAATCACCGCTTTGTCTTTAGGCTCTTCCAAAGTTTTAAGCAAAGCGTTAACCGCGCCGTCGCTTAAACGATCCGCCTCTTTGATTATGCCGATTTTATATGAATTCAAAAACGAACTCAGGCTTAAATTCCTGATAAAATCCCTGACTTCATCAACGGAAATATTTTTTTTGTCTTCGGCTTTTTTGATTAAATAGATGTCGCCATGAATGCCGCGCGCCGCCTGTGCGCAGGACGAGCAGGAGCCGCAGGGCCGCTTGGCGTAATCAACCTGCTCGCATAACAAGCTTTGGGCGAAAAAATTGGCGGCCGTGGTTTTTCCCAAATCCGCCGGGCCGGTAAAAATATAGCTGCCGGCTATGTTTTTTTTAGCCAAACTTTTAGCTAAAAATTCAAAAATATGGCCATTGCCGACGAGCGGCCAATTAGGTTTAACGTTAATTGCTTTCATGGAGATATTATAACAGTAAAATTAATTACAATCAACTTCTCACAGCTCGCAACCCATAACTCGCAACCTTTTTATTGGGTTATGAGTTACGAGCTGCGAGTTACAAGATTTCGTTTGACTTTTCTCTCTAAAATTAGTATTATAATCCCATGAATCACAAGCTAAAAAAATTGGCCTTAGTCGTTGGGGACGTCCTAATTCTCTATTTTTCTTTATACCTGACTTTATTAATAAGGTACCAAGGCGGCTTTAACGCCCAGACTTGGAACAGCCATTTTTGGCCATTCACCATGATTTTTATTTTATGGCTGGTAATTTTTTACATCGCCAGCCTTTATAATCTAAACTTGGCGGTCAATAATTCAAAATTTTACCAAATGGGCGGCCGGGCGCTGGCGATTGCCGGCTTAGCAGCCCTCGCCTTTTTCTACCTCCTGCCGCAAGTCGGAATCGCACCTAAAACCAATTTATTCATTTATCTCTTAGTCTTCGCCACGCTTTTTTTTCTCTGGCGACGCTTTTACAACTGGTCGCTTAAATCATATCTGCCTAAAACCAACATCGGGATAGTCGGCTACAACAATTTAGTCGCGGAAATCATAGAAGAATTCAGGCAAAAGCCGCATCTGGGCTACTCCTTGCGCTTCATCGTTGACGAACAGGCGCGCCGGGAAGCGCCGGAGATAAAACCTTTTTCCGAACTGGAAAAATTAATCAGCGAGGGCAAACTGGACGCGGTAATTTTATCTCATGACCCGCATCAATCGGAAAATTTGAGAGCAGCGCTGTTTAACTGCCTGCCCTATCGCCTGAACTACATCAGCCTACCCAATTTTTATGAAGCCATCATGGGCAAAGTGCCGCTGGACAGTGTCAACCAGATGTGGTTTTTGGAAAATCTAAACGAAAACGGCAAAATCTGGTTTGACCGGCTAAAATTGGTCTGCGACTTTTTTTTGGCGCTGATTGTTTTTATCTTAACTCTGCCCGTTTGGCTGATTATCGCCCTTATCATCAAACTGGAAAGCTCGGGATCGGTATTTTTTATCATGAACCGGGCCGGACGAAATAATCGCGCCTTTAAATTAATTAAATTCAGGACCATGAAAGAGACGGGCAATGACTACGCGCCCACGCGAGCCAACGATCCGCGCATCACCAAAGCCGGGCAGATTTTGAGAAAAACCAGGATCGATGAACTGCCCCAGCTTTTAAATATTTTAAAAGGCGAGATGAGCTTTGTCGGTCCGCGGCCGGAGCGGCCGGAGTTAGTGCGGGAGCTGGAAAAACAAATCCCCTTTTACGGCCAAAGGACTTTGGTTAAACCCGGCCTGACTGGACCGGATCAGGTTTCCGGCGAATACCATTCACCCTCGCGCTCGGACAGCTTAAAAAAACTGCAATACGATCTCTTCTATATAAAAAACAGGTCGTTTTACTTAGACCTGTCGATAATTTTAAAAACCGTTGCTACTGTTATAAGCAGGAAAGGAATTTAAATAAATTATTTTTCCAGCTCTTTCTTCATTACTTTAACCATTATTTCAACATGCTCCGGACTAGTTAATTTTGATTCTACTTTAGACAATTTTTCAAAATAAGTATGAAAGCTGATTTTGCCCAGACTATAGAAAAAATTAATAATCTCCCGCTCCGTGATTTTAAAACCGGAGTTTATTTTTTTAAAAGCTTCTCGGCAAGACCCGGCCCCGTTAACTTTGAATACGCCAGGGCAATCGCGGTAATTCGGGTAGCCGAAAATAATAACCGGCTTAAGCCGCATTAGCGCCTCGCGACCGACCGTGCCGGTAATGGTGGCAACGGCTTGGCAATTATCAATCATCTCTTGCGCCGGCGTTTCTAGTGGAATGATTTTTACGTTTTTAACTGCGGCGATGGCGCTATAATAGCCCGGATAGCGGAAGGTTGTATAATTTAAACCGTTAGCCAGCCACTGCACCGGATGTTCTTTTACATAAATTATCCAATCTTCCGGCAAAGAACAGGCTAGGGTTTTAATTGCGAGCAGCTGGTCCACAAAAACTCCTCCTAACGGAGCCGTTGCCGCTTCTGGTTGGTAATGCAAAGCGGCGTAAATAAATTTTTTATTTAAATCGACGCGGCTCTGGACATCAATATATTCCTTGCGGAAGTTTTTACCAAATCTATTTAAAAGATAAAAATACATTTTTTTAAAAAGCGTCAGATCGGCGGCGGCTCGCTTAGCCGACTTAAGCCTGGTCCAAATCGAATTCAGCCCTGAATATTTATTATTTAACCCACGGATCTTTTCTTGCACCGCGCTTCGTCTTTTATCCGTCAGCTCGAGATAATATTTTTTTATATCGTCGTCCAGGTCTTCCAGCGAGCTTTGCCTCTCCCGGTCGGCCGCAATCTCCTTTCTTAACTCGTCGCTGCCGACCGTATAGTCGTTAAAAACAATATGCCGGTCGGCTATGCCTTCGTATTCGAAAATTATGGTTTTAATCTTTAAGAGCTTCGCCAGAGAAAAAAGAATAAAGTCAAAACCCGTATGCGGTACCACCGCAAAAATAACCGCCTCAGGCTTTAGCTCTTCCAAGACGCCAAGCCAATATCCCAAATAGCCGTAATAAACGCTTTTTTTCGCTAAGACGCTGGTTTTTAGTTTTTCAAACTGCTTGATGGTTGATAAAATTACTTCGGCTTCGGCCAAACTTTTAATCAGCTCCTCGTCGGGCGGATAGAACTCAGCTTCGCGAAAACGCGGCGCCGGCGTTCCGGCCAAAGCCTCATAGACATTATGAAAAGATGTCTGGCTGAATTCCCGGGCGTTCTCTGCTTTGACATTCTCCGGGCTAATACCAACCCAATAAGCGACATGATAACCCTGGTTTTCCAGCCGGCGCGCGATCTCCAGATTGTCCTCGTCGTTATAATCCCATTTTATCAAAAAAATATTTTTTTTATTCGGCATATGCGTTGTCCCAGTCTTAGCAATAATTATTTAACGCCAGCGCCAAAGAATCGCTTTCCATCAAAAGAATCTGCTTGATTTGCTCTCGGCTGATGGTTTTTTTGCCTTCGGTGCTGAAATCACCGATCTTGCATCTTTTAACCGGGCCGTAATTTTTAGCGCTGTTTTTCAGATTTTTATTAAAACCAACCATGGGTAAAATTATGAATTTCTCCTGGTTTTCCAGAGCGTAATATGATTCGTCTTCATTCAATAATTTTTCATGGAATCTCTCGCCGCTTTTTAGTCCGGTAATTTCAATCTTTATTTTTTTCGGATCATGGCCGAATCGCGGAGCGTAGAGGTCAATCATGACGCGCGCCAAATCGTAAATTTTCAAGATCGCCATTTCTTTTAAAACAAATATCTCCCGATCGCGCATCATAGAGGCTGATTTTAAAACCAAATCAACCGCGTCGTCAATCGTCATGAAAAAACGGCAGATTTCCTTATCGGTTACTGTTACCGGGCCGCCGGCCCTGATTTGGTTATAAAACAGAGGGATGACCGAGCCGCGCGAATTTAAAACGTTGCCAAAGCGGACAAAGCAAAATTTTGTGCTATGCGATCCGCGATAATGCGACAGCATGATTTTTTCCGCCAACAGTTTAGTGCAGCCCATCACGCTGGTCGGATCGGTCGCCTTATCGGTGGAGATGCCGATTACTTTCTCCACGTTATTGGCCATGGCGCAATCAATGATATTCTGCATGCCCCGAACATTGGTTTCAACTGCCTCAAACGGATCGTTTTCGCAGGCTAAAACATGCTTCATGGCGGCGGCATGGAAAACGATATCAATGTTTTCCATAGCCTTTCCCAGCCGATCTTTATTTCTGATATCGCCGATTAAAAATCTCAGCCTATCGCTTTTCAGCTCGTTCATCAAATTATATTGCTTGGTTTCGTCACGACTTAAAATACGGATTTGCGCGGGGTCGCATTTCAGGACTTTTCTAACAATGGTTGAACCGATGGAACCGGTGCCGCCGGTTACCAGGATTCTTTTGTTTTTAAATTCATTGGCCATAAATTTATAATTATTTAATATCCAGTAAAATTTTTATCAATCTTTGGACTATGACTGCGCAGTCTTCTCGCTTTAAGCCGATATAAATCGGCAAGGCCAAGCTAGAAGCGCTCACGGCTTCGGCTAAAGGATAATCGCCCGGCTTATAGCCGAAGCGTTTTCGGTAAAAATCAAACAAATGGATTGACGGCAGATAAGGCTTGGCGCTGACACCCGCTTTTTTAAGTTTGCCGATCAGTAAATTCCGGTTGATTTTTTTGTTTTTCAGATTAACGACGTAAACGAACCAGGAATGGGTGTTGCCGGCGGCGACGCGTGGCGTTTGTATAGCGTTTTGATAAGGCTTTAAGAGCTGGCTGTACCAAGCCGCGATTTTGCGCCGTTCTTTAACCATAAAATCCAGCTTTTTAAGCTGGCTTATGCCCAGCGCGGAGCTCATCTCGTTCAGACGGTAATTATAGCCCAAGTAGCGGTGGTCCAGCCATTGATCGTTTTTTACCCGCCCCTGGTTTCTCAAGCTGTCGCAAATATCGTAAATTTTCTTGCTGTTAGTGACAATCATGCCACCTTCGGCCGTGGTCATCTGTTTATTCGGATAAAAAGCGAAAATTCCAGCCTGGCCGAAAGTTCCGGCCAGCCGGCCCCGATAAGTCGCGCTGATTGATTCGCAAGCGTCTTCAATTACCTTTAACTTATATTTTTTTGCCAGGCGCATGATCGCGTTCATGTCGGCCGGCTGGCCGAAAATATGAACCGCCAAGATCGCCTTGGTTTTTTTCGTGATTTTTTTCTCAATCTGGGACGCGTCCATGTTGCAGGTTACCGGATCAATATCAACAAAGACCGGTTTGGCGCCGACATATAAAATGGCGTTGGCCGAAGCTACGAAAGAAAAGGTCGTGGTGATTACTTCGTCGCCCGGTCCCAAATCGCAAGCCAAAAGCGCCAGATGCAAGCCGGCCGTGCCGCTGGAAACGGCGCAGGCGTATTTAACGCCGATTTTTTTTGCGAATTTTTTTTCAAATTCGCGGTATTTCGGCCCCAAGCTTAAATTATCCGTGTTTAAAACTGCCAAAACGCTTTTTTTATCTTCGGCCGTGATATAAGGACGGGCGATGGGATATTTTTTCATAAAAAATTATTTTTTCTTCTTAAGTTTAACCGGAATTCCGAAAGCGGTAACGCCCGCCGGAATATCTTTGTTAACGAAACTGAACGCGCCGATAATCGCGTTTTCGCCGATGGTTACTCCCGGCATGATGACGCTATGCGAACCGACGCGGCAGTTTTTTTTCAGCGTTACCTGACCGGCCTTTTCGTCTATCGTTGAGACCGTATAAATTGAGCAATGCGAGCCGATCTGCACCTCATCTTCTATAATAACACCATGCTCGGCGTTAATGTAAGTAAAGGCGCCAATATCGGTAGCCTTGCCCAAGCGCAAATTTTTTTTATGGCGCACCAGCCAATGCCAATTGGTTAATTTACCTTCAGTTATTTCCGGCTGACGCCAATTTTTAAATCTTTTATCCATAAAATTAAATTATTTCTCTGATTAGCGCAAAAGCTTCGGCCGCCGCCAAGCCGACTTCAGCGCCGCGCTTTTTCGCCAAAACGGAAATATTTTCCAGCGACCGGGGGTGCGGATAGGGCCTGATTTCGCTGGCGTAGCCTTGCATGGCTTCCAGTTTAGCCGGCAAAGTTTCGCTTATATCAACGTAGCAGTTCGGCCAAAAAGGCTTAAGCCCCCATTCCGTTTCCGAGGGCGTCTCATAAGCTAAAATCTTTTTGATTTTATCGCCAACCGGCCGGGCCGCTACCAGACAAGCCTCAAAAATCAAGCGGTGGTCGTGATTAAGATCTCCGCCGTAAGGAATATACAAAACATCAGGGGCAACCCGGCTGACGATCGTGCCGATTTTAAAGTTTAACTCTTTTTGGGGAATCGTATCCAGTTTAACGGTCGGCATATCCAAAAAGAAAGTCTGTTTGATTCCCAGAATTTTACCGGCGGCCGCGATTTCTTTTTCCCGGCTTTTTATAAAAGCTTCGCTCCATTCCGGCGTGTAAGCCTTGGTCGCGACGCAGAGATAAAGCTCGTGTCCCGCCTCGGCGAATTTTTTGATTGTGCCGCCGCATCCCAAGACTTCGTCGTCCGGATGCGGCGCGATTACCAAGATTCTCATAATTTTATTTTTTAATATTCTTCTCCTTTAAATAACAAAGCTGGCCGCACAAAGCCGGATAATCGCCCTTCAGCATGTTTTGCCTGAACTTTACCAATTTAGAATGATTCCAAGCTTTTTCAAAGCCGATGGCCGCGTCAACGCCGCCGAAAGGCTTAGTTCTGGGGCAGGGCAAAAGCTCGCCGATTTCGCTGATATACGGGTCTTCAAAACAGGTAAAACAGATATTCTTTTTCTTCTTCATCTCAATGACCGGATCCAGGACCGAGCCCTCGGCCGAAGGAGACATTTTCCAGTTTAATTTATATTTATTTATGTCTGATTGGATTTTATCAAGCAAAGTTTTATATTGCTTTTCCGAAACGCGCCTGATGCCGCGATCAAGGCATTGTTTGGTTTCAAAAAACGGAATGGCATGCAAAGTGAGCTTTTTCGCTTTTTTAAGAACCTCCGCCAAGGAAAACAGGCTGCGGTAGTTCAAAGACGAAACCAAGGTATTGACTTGCGTTACCAGACCTGTATGATTGCTTATGTAAATAACCTTCTCCAAACTGTTTTTAAGATCAACACCTCGATATTTCTTTTCCGCCGCTTCTTCAAAAGTGTGAATGCTGATTTCAATATCGGTCAGCCCTCGCTTGATCATTTTATTGATTAAATCTTTAGTCAAGAGGCTGGCGTTAGTGGTGATCTTAACCCGGTCCGCCAATTTTCTGGCTAAGCTAATCGCATCTAAGAGGCGTGGATACATTAACGGCTCACCTAAGCCACCCAAATGCACCATGGAAAATTTTCCCTTGGTATTATTAATTATTTTTTTTAGCTTCGCGAAAGGCAATTCTTTATTCAAGACCTCCTTATAAGACGGATCAAAACGATAACACCAAACGCAATGCTTATTGCATTTTGAAGTCAGGGCGATAGCCAGCTTCCGATATGACTTTGGATCCTGATAGCAATACGGCGAAGCGTTTTCCCCCTCAAGCAAAATTTCACAGTACTTAAGCAAGCGATCGGGCATGGTCTTAAAATTTTCCATGAATTCAACCATCTCTTTTTTTCTGGAATTAATCTTTTTTACGGCTTTCTTCATATTTTTAATAAGTTATTTTTTTACTGAGTAATTTTTTATTAATCTCTGTTTTGGCCAGTATTTTTATAATCTTATCGCTTGCCCCGGTTCGTCCGTAAGGGTTTCTTTGCTTTTTCAGGCAATTAATGAATTTTTTATCATAAAGCGCCCGATTAATCGCTTTGACAATTTCTTTTTTTAGAGCGGAGGAGAAAATAACATTTTTGCCATGCTCGCGTCCGGTATTTCTTGAGCCGATATTGACGGCAGGCAGACCGAGCGCCGGCGCTTCAATAATGCCCGAGCTTGAATTGCCGATTAATACGTCCGCCTGCTTAAGCAGATTAAGATAATCGGCTTGATTCAAATTAGGGTAAGCTTTTATAAAAGACGAACCGGCGCGGTTATCTATCTCTTTAATGATATCTTCCGCGCCCAGGTCATTATTCGGATAAATAACTATGCTTTGAATTTTCAATTGCTTAAGCGCGCTTAAAATTTCCCGCATCTGTCCGCCCGCTTGTTTATACTCTAAATTAACCGGGTGAAAAATGCAAAGAATGAGTTTTTGGCCGGTGGCTAATTGGAATTTTTTAAATAACGTCTGCCGGCTGATTTTAGGCGAATTAATGATGTTTTCCGCGCCTAAAGCCCCGGTGCTGAATATTCTCTCCGGCTGCTCGCCCATTTTAATCAATCTTTTTTCAGCCGCTGCCGTTGCCGGAAAATGAAGCTGGGAGAATCTGGTGATGGCGTGGCGGATGCTTTCATCGATATGACCGCTGTCGGTTTTATCTCCGCCGTGGATATGGCCGATCGGAATTCCCAAAGTAGCGGCCGCCAAGACCGCCGCCAAAGCCTCCAGGCGGTCACCCAAAACGATTAAAATATCCGGCCTTAGTTTTATCAAAGCTTGAGTAAAACCGCCGATCCCCCGCGCCAGCGCCGTTCCGTAATAGTTTTCAGCCGAATCATCCGGCGCGTACATGGGAATATTCGCGCTGATTTTAAATCCGTCTTTTTTTATATCATTAACGGTCAGCCCGAATTTTTTAAGCAAGTGCAGGCCGGTAACGATTAATTCCAAATTCAAATCATCGCTGGCTTGTATTTTTTTCATTAAAGGCTTTAGCAGGCCATATTCCGCCCTGGCACCGGTTATGACCGCGATTTTCTTTTTTTTCTTCATAAAATTATTTTAGCGCCTTGAAGACGCCGCTTAAGCCCCTGATCTCACGGTCTATATATTTATTGCTCTTTCGGCCGCTAAACTCTCCGGTTAAGACGCGCACGGTTTTCATGCCAACGTCTTTCGCTCCCTTAAAATCAATCGCCGGGTTATCACCGACAAATACAGCATCGCGAGGATCTATTTTTAACTTGGCGGCGGCGGCGAGAAAAGGCTTAGCCGATGGTTTTTCAGCTATCATTTTCGTATAAATAATAATTTTAAAAAATTTCTTAATCCCGAGTTTTTTTATTTTTCCGGCTTGCCGCTTAACGTTGCCGTCGGTAATAATCCCCAGGATATAACCTTGTTTTTTTAATTTTTTTAAAACCGTCTTAACGCCTGGATAGGCTTTTAAAACGCATTTATGCCGGTTAAACATCCTAACCAGCGAGCGCAAAGACTTATCATCTTTTATTTTAAGTACCTTCAGCAAATCGTTGAATAAAAAAGGGTAGGCGCTGGTTTTTTTATGCCAAAGGCTGACCGAAACTTCATAAATTTCCGCTTTGGGCAGTTTGTATTTTTTCGCCAAATAGCCGGCTATTTCCTTTAACGCGCTTAAAAAATACTGTTTATGGTCGTAAATTGTGTTGTCCAAATCAAAAAGTACGGCGTCCATATTATTTTAAATAAACTTCGGAATAATATCTAAGCATGATTAGGCCTTGATCAAAACCCCGGCTTTTTACCGGTTTTTCCCCCTTGATCAGTTTTATCAAATTTTTAATAATCGTCGGATCGGCTTTCATTGACAGAATGGAGCCGCCGCCGAACCGGGCGTTTATTTCAATGAATTTCACGCCGGTTTTTGTTTTAATGCACTGAACGCAAGCCGGCCCGTCTAATTTTAATTTATCGGCAATTTTTTTTGATAAATTAATAATTTCCTTGTCATAAACCGTTTTTCCTTTCATTGATATTCCCGATTCAACCTTAATTCTCGCCCTGGGGACGACTGACAGTATTTCGCCTGACGGACTAGCGAAGATATCAACCGTATATTCAGCGCCATCAACAAATTCTTGAAAAATCGGCTGATCAGCTTTTTTATAAAAAAATTCAAGCTCTGCCTTATTCTTGATTTTATATACTTGCTCGCTACCCCGGCCGTGGCGGGGCTTGATTATCAGCGGAAATTTAAGGTCATTTTTGTTAAGGGAGGTTTTCGGGGTTGGAATATTGTTCCGCTTAAAAAATTCATAGGTTAATAATTTATCGCCGCATATTTTTACGACGTCTAAGCTTGGCGCGACAACCATTATGTTTTTTTTCTGAAATTTTTTTATGTTTTTGGCCAATGCCAATGTTTCTTCTTCCGGTCCGGAAATAATCGCTTTTGGTTTTTCCCTATCACAAATTTTTAAAATTTCTTTTATAAATTTTGGGTCATTGCCCTTGGGTATAACATAATGCTTATCGCAAAAATTAAAACCGGCGGACAGCGGGTTGCAATCGGCCCCGATTACCCGGATTTTTCTTTTTTTCAATTCGTTGATCAGTCCGGCGGTTGATGAGCAACCGACTGCGGTTCTGATGATAGTCAGTTTGCCGTTTTTCATATGGTTAAATTAAATTGTTACTTTTTTCCCCGTCCGATCGCTTGTTTCAAGCGCGTACAGAACATTTAACAGATGGGCGCTTTCCTTAAAGCTGTGCGGATATTTTTGCTTACCGCCGATGGCGCCGATGAACGACTTGATTTCGTCATTGTACATCTCCTCTTCATTAATATAGCCGGTCGCCGGATGGCCCTTAGGCACGGTAATTACTTCGGTTTTCTTGGTTTTGACTTCATAAAGCTTAATCACCGAATCAAATCTTTCCCAGTCTAGATTGCCTTTTGAGCCTAAGACGCGCAAAGTCCGGTAAGGCTTGCGAGTCAGGGCGTCAATAATTACATGGCCCAAAATTCCGTTTTGGTATTTCAAATTGGCTAAAATTATATCATCAGCGGACATTTTTAAATCGGAAATTTTTCTCGCCGCTCCGAAAACTTCCCTTACTCTGGAAGCGAACAGCCAATTAAGCCAGATCAATTCAAAAGGAAATATTTCGCGGCAGGCGCCGGTGGCTTTTTTGGAAAAATAAACTTTCCGATAATCTTCATAAGGATGCCAATCCGGCAGATACTGGCCGGCATGGTACTGAAAAGCCAAAATCTTGCCGATTTTACCCTTGTCTAAAATCGCTTTTATCATTTTAATCGGCAAATAAAAACGCAGCGTGCAAGAGGGGGCCTTAACCACGGGCGAATTATTTTTTTTAAAAATTTCTTCGTAGCCGTCGTTGCTGGTCGGATGCTCCACGAAAAAATGCTTTTTCATCTTTAGCGCCAGCCTGATGTAGTCGCCGTGCTGGTCGGGCGGCGTTGAAATTATCATGGCGTCAAAATCGTCGGCCGACAATTTATTTAAACTAGCGACGGTTTTAATCGCGTATTTCGCTTCAGCCTCCCGCCGCCGGTCCGGCCGGATGTCATAGCCGATGATCTGCCGCCGGTTGTTAAAAAATAAATTGCGTATCCGCCGTTTGCCCATTGAGCCCAGGCCGACGATTAAAAATCTTAATTTTTTATTATTTTCAGGCATAAAAAATTCTAATTAAATTTTTTTATTTTATTGGCCAAACTTTCTTTGTTTTTATAAACCAACTCGGCCATCAGCCAATCCTCCGGGTTGTCCAAGTCAATTGACCGCCACTTTGGGCAGACGACCGCTTTGGTTTTTTTAGTGATGGCGCGCTTTTCTTTTTTAAGCGCCCGGGTTTTTATAATATAGACGAAACAGCCGTTTAAAATATAAGCCGGCGGCCAGGCCTGGGTGTTGGTGCCCGCCGACGCGGAGCCGTTGGCTAAAATTATATCGTTCTGCTTATTCAAATAATAAAGCCGCGGATGCGTCGGACAAACCGTCAGAACCGTGGTGGCGGAAGTTTTTTGCATCAGCTTCCAGCAGGCAATGATATCTTCCGTCTCTCTTAGAGGCGAAGTTGTCTGTAATATTATAACATAATCAGGCTCGTAATTCTCTTGCTTTTTTAATTTATCGAGCAAGTAAATAATACTGTCTATGCCTTGCGCGGTATCGGTCGCCAGCTGAGCCGGCCGCAGGAACGGCGCTTCAGCCCCGTATTTTTTAGCGACAGCCGCGATTTTTTTTGAATCCGTATCAACAATAACGCGGCCCTTAAGCGGGCAGGCCAAAGCCTGCTTGACGGCGTAAGCCAAAAGCGGCTTGCCTAAAAAATTTTTTATATTTTTATTAGGAATCCTTTTTGATCCGGCCCTGGCCGGTATATAATATAATATTTTATTTTTCGCCATATATTAAAATTCAAAATGCTTCAATTTATCGTTTTTGGAGGCCTGGTAAGCTTCCAGTCCGGTCGTTGTTTCTCCGGGCCGCGGGATGTTCCAAACCAGCGGCTTAGCCAAATTTCCCATGCGCGCGCCGGCTTTGAAAATCCGCCTGACCAAATCAAGATCATTAACCCGATTCCAGCTTTTTCGCCAGCAATTAATGTTATACTTGAAAAATTTAAGATAAGAGCGATAGAGCCAGGTGGCGGTGCCGCCGATTTTCGGATTAGCGCCGCGCGCCGGCTTTTCCACCCTGGTGTAATACGAGCTTTGCGCTTCGTAGCCTTCGGCAATCTGGAGCTGGCCGTAGCGTTCTTCGGTGACTTGAGCCGAGACGAATTCATAATCGCCGGCTTGGGCGAAGCGTAACAGTTCTTCGAGGTGATCCGGCGTCCAAATATCATCGTCGTCCAAGCGGGCGATCCATTTTCCCTTAACCATGCCTAGAGCCCGGTTGGCCGCTATGACCGGCCCGGCGAACCAATGATTTTCCACAGTCGGCGGATAGCGGTAGCCCCGGGTCGGCAAATTATAAAACCTGACGCGTGGGTCCTTAATCTTTGCGACCAGTTCAGCCGTATTATCCGTACAGCAATCGCCGACAATTATATATTCAAAATTTTTATAAGTTTGCGCTAAAACCGAGGGTAAGGCGCGTTCCAATAATATTTCGGCCCGGTTATAAGTCGGCGTATACACGCTGATCAAAGGAGCATCACCGCCGTTTTTATAATAGCGCTCATTTAAAAGCCGCGCTAGCCTGAGCATTACCGGCTCAGTCAAGCCATAACGCGCATCATTAAAGCCGCAGATTAGGCGGTCGACTAAAGTTTGTTTTCTGGCTGCTTTGTCCTGCATATCTTTATAAAATATTTTAATTTGAATCGCGGCATAAACGTCTTAAGTTGTGTGGTCCCCACATTATGATTTTTTCATAATATATAAAACCGGACAAATCGGAAAATTGATCAATAATTGAATTAAGCAAATCGAATTTTTCCATATAATAAATTTTTGTAACTGGACTTTTTAAACGGTAATCTTTTAAATTTCCCTTAAAATCTTGATCTCGCCATTTTTCATAATCAAATTCTTCTCCGGCGACAATTTCTTTTTTTATGTCAATTTTAACCAACTTACCCGCTTCTTTGTCCTGGATAACCCGATATAATTTATCGTGCTTCAGGACTTCCCTGAGGTTGGCGAAATCTTCGCCGTTCAATAGAATTTTCATGCCTTGGTTAATAATGGCCGCGATATCGTCCAGCGTTTTCGTGTCTTCAAACAGGCAATAGCCGGAAAACCCCTGGTCAAGTTTAAAAAAAGTTCCCTGATCGTTCAGCAGATTGCTCCATAATTTATCATCGCCGGTTATTTTATCAATCAGCTCCGCCTGACTGTCAAACAGTTCATTCTCCGAATAAACTTCATACTCTTTTAATAAAGCCGATAAACGCGGGTAAAACTTATAATTTTTTTGAATAATATCAAATATTTTAGTGATTGTAACCCCTCTTGACAATAAATAAAAAATAGTATCGGCGAACGCGCCGTATCCCATTAAAAGCATGACAAAAAAACAAAAGCTTCTGATGGCAAAATAATCGTTTTGGTCAAAACTATTATTTTGCCAGGCGATTTCTTCGGTTTCAATCACTCTGGCCGGCTTCCGGCCGGGGACAAAATCATATTCTCCGTAGCGTCCGTTAAGCGGCCTGAACTTGGTTTTATAGCCGTATTTTATCCGGTCCTGTTCGGCTATAATCGTGCCAGGCAACATTTTCAAGATATAAATAGACGGTGATGCTATGCCCAAGGCTAAAATTTTATCAATTGTCTCAAAAAAAGATTTTACGCTTTCTCCGGGCAAGCCGAAAATCGCGTCAACGACGATCGGCCAGCGGTTCTTTTTAGAAACCGCGACAATTTCTTTTATGGTTTCCGGCGGAATGTTTTTTCTTCGGCAATTCTCAAGCACATCCTCGCTTAAGGTTTGCAAGGCAAAATACAAATAACCCATTATCTGCGAAATATTCGTTAATATTTCAATTGAAACTTTCGTCTTTTGCTTGGTTGATGCTCCGCCGATGATCCGCGGAAATCCGGTTTTATTATAAAGATCAAGCATGAAAGCGCTAATTCTTAAATCGCGTTCGCCCATCAGGCCGAAATTGGTGTCAACGATATCTAGTTCCTTAGTGTTTGAATGCTGCTGGATATAAAGCAGTTCATCATAAACAATTTTTTCATTTTTAACACTTAATGGATAAAAAGTATTTATGCCACCGCAACAAAAAGTGCATTGATGAGGACAGCCGCGGGTTGTTTCAAGCGAAGAGATAAATCCGGTCTTCAAAAATTTATCAAGATAGCCGGCCAGATAAGGCGAAGGAAAAGAGTTAATGTCAATGCCTTTAGCTTCAATTTCTCCTCGATTGACGCGCCCGTCCGGACTCATGCGAACAGCACAGCCGTTCAAGCTTTCCGAAAAAAAATTTTTAAAATTATTTTTAATAACCGCGTTTAGAATGTTGGCAAATGATTTTTCTCCCTGATCAAGAACAACAACGTCAAGGTTCTTTTCTTTTTCCAGAATTTCTTTATAGTTATCGGAATTTCTGGCAACGTTAGGTCCGCCGATAACCGTAACGGTTTGACTGTTGATAATTTTAGCAGCCTTGATTATTTCTCCGGTCAGATTGGCATTCCACATAAAATAAGAACAGCCCAGAACATCGGGCGGACGGCGCCGTATCTCACCCATCAACTCATCTGGATTTTTAAATAAAAAAATCTCCAAAGCATCGCCGTAAATGCTTTTACAATAGCTGGCGATTGAGCCGATGCCTAACGGTACATTGGCGCGGTTGCCCGGGCGAAAATGGTCCAAATCGGCCAGATAAACTATTAACTTTTTGCTTAAGGCGCAAGTCATGTGATTAAACTCTTAGATAGCTAATATGCGGCTCTTCGGGGAATTTTTCAATTTTATATTTATTGAGATCCATGGTTTCCAGCAAGGCGACGGTTTCACCCTGCCGTCGCGCCTCGTTAAGCTCGTCGAAAGCGATGATCGCTCCTTTGGGCATGCGCGGCAGAATGGTTTGCAACGCCACTTTAGTCGGCTCGTAAATATCAAAGTCCAAATAAAGCAAGGCCACGACCAACGAAGGATTTTCCGCGAAATATTCAGGGATGGTTTTAACGGCGTCGCCTTTAACCAGTTTGACTTTAGGCACATGGCCGACCGGACGGTTCTTATCAAACAAGCTCACACTTTTTTCAATCAGACTTAAATCAGCATCGGCCAAGTCACCGGCGTAAGCGTACGAGCCGTCTTTATTGTCCACGCCCGGAAAGCCGGCAAAGGTATCAAAGCCGATTATTTCTCGATTAAAAGCATAAGGCTCGTAAGCCGCGCTTAACTTGGCTAAAAGCATGAGTGAAGCGCCTTTATAAACTCCGCACTCAACAATACTGCCTTTTATATTTAAGATTTTTTTGAATAATTCATATCTGACTAAATATCTGACCAGCTGCTGGCGGGTGATAAACAGCGGAAAATTTTCGGCAATTTCTTCCGCCTTGACGCTCTTTAAAAAATTTTTATTTTCTTCAATCAGCTCAAGCTCGGCTTCTGAATTGAAAGTTTGCATATAATTATGATTTATTTATATTATTCCGGTTATTTTTCTGCACATCGTTTTTATCGGTCCATTTAGTGGTCGGACTGCTCTGCTTGTACGGCCGATGGCTCCAGGGCGTCCAGCCTTGGGCTATGGTTTTTTCAATCTCTTGTTCGGTTAATTTTTTAGAAAATAGCTTGTATTTTTCTTGATTAAACTTCGGCGAACCTAACGCCTTAAGCCGCTCAGCGTTGCCCGGTGAAATCAAATCATAGCTGGCGTGGCTGTCCACCCGCTCCATAGGAATGGCGCCGCTGCAGCGCGGACAATAGCGCTTAACTTGATCCATAAACTCATTGGGATTTTTTTCCCACCAGCCGGGTTCAATTATATAGCCGCCCGGGCCGTTAAACAGCTGATCCTGAGCCGCCGCCACTTCGCAAAAAAATCCACCCTTAGGCGTGATGGAAGCTCCCCAGCGCCATTGCACCCAGCAGTTACCGATTAAGCGCCACATCAGTTCGCGATCGTCCAAGACTTCTTCGGCGGCGACTAACAGCGGTTGATGCTTGCCCACCTCAGTGTCTTTATGGTCGTTATAAATAACATGATCCGCGTCAAAAGTCTGGTCAATCACCTCTTTATATTTATCCCAATTCAAGCCGTTGGTCCAAAGCGAGCGCTGGCGTCGTTCTGGCACTAATTTTTGCACCAGTTCGCAGATTTCCTTGAATTGCGGATGCAGGGTCGGTTCGCCGCCCATGATGCCGATTTGGCCGGTGTAGCCCTTAAGCGACTCCAGCGCTTTTTCCACCATGGCTAAATCCATGAAAAAAGGTTTGGCGTGATGGCCGACGAAGCGGGTGCATTGCGAACATTGCAAACTGCAGCCGTTGGTGATTTCAATATGAATTACGGGCATGCGATAAATTGGTATCATATTTATTGGATAATTATTAATTATTATTTTTTATTTTCCCGGGCGGCGTGCCTGGCGCCGCGAAATTTAGTTATTTCGCCGGCGTATAAATCAGCGAATTGCTGGATTAAAAATTTCGCTTCAGCCGGATCGCCGCCGGTATGCTGGTAATGGTCTAAAATCAATTCGGTGTTAGCCTCCAACAGAAGTTCGTAAGCTTTCTGGTCTGACATTTCCATTAAATTAACCAGCAGTAAATCGGAATTTTTAAATTTTTTAAAAAAATCTTCCGGTCCGGTCAACTTTCCCATCTCTATCAATTTATAATACAAATCCGACCCCGGATAAGGCGTAACCGGGCGAATCGTCCGGCATTGATTGTAATTATTATATTTTTTTATCAGTTCAACATTTTTTCTTAAAATCGCTTCGTTGTCGCCCAAGTTATTCCAGATAAAATTTAAACCCATGCCGATGCCGTCTGATTTTTTTACCAACTCCAGCGCGCGCATGTTCTGTTCTACCGTAGTATTCTTATGCATCAGCTTGAGCACTTCGTCGCTTGACGACTCAAAGCCGAAATTAATCAGCTGGCAACCGCATCTTTTTAAAATTTCCACCATCTCCTCGTCAATAATATCGACCCGGGCGCTACAGGTGAATTTAATTTTTAAATTTGCCTGAGCCAAGCCATGTTCAAATTCTATAAGGCGTCGCTTTGAATAAACAAACAATTCATCATCAAAAGAATAACAGCTAACGCCGTATTTTTCAAGCAAGATTTTCATTTCTCCGATGATGTTTTCAATACTCCTAAGCCTGATGCCTTTTTCCATGCGATAGCAAAAATTGCAGCGGTTAATACAGCCTCGACTGGTGATAAATTCCAAAAAATTTTCGCCCGGCGCCTGGCCGTGAAATTTTATGCAGGTGGTGTACTCCTTCATGGGAAAAATTTCCCAAAGCGGATAAGGAATTTCGTCCAGCTTAACCACCAGCTTGTTTTGTCCGGTATAGTGAAACGAGCCTTTGTCCAGATAAGCGATGCCGGCCACCCGCGCCAAGTCGCCCTGATTTATTTTACAGTCAAGTAAATCAACGATCGTATTCTCCGCTTCGCCGATCGCCACGATATCGGCGCCGGTAGTTTTTAAAATATATTCCGGTATGGGCGAGGGGCCATGGCCGCCTAAAACCAGCCAAGCGTTTTTTTTATGGGCGTTAATCGTCTGGCATAAGTCCAAGACCGTTTCCGTGAACCGGGCGGCTAAAAACCCGAAACCGATCAAATCATATTCGTTTTTCTCCAGATGCTCGGCCAATTGTTCGTTGGTATAATGGAAGACATCCATGCAATATGCCTCAACTTCGGCGCCATGGGCATTTAATACTCCGGCCAAATAAGCCGGACCCAAAGGAAAATGATTGTCTTCCTGATATAAGTCATGGACGATTAGCAATACTTTATTTTTCTTATTAAACATATTTAACGGCGCTTAGCCCCTGACATTATTTACTTTATAAAAATAAGACTTTTCATCCTTAAGCAAATCTTGCGGCGCGCCCTGTTCCAGGATTTCTCCATTATCAAGCACTAACAGCTTTGAGCAATTTTTTACCGTGGACAAGCGGTGAGCAATCACGAAAACCGTAATTTTGTTTTTTAAATTATCAATCACTTTTTGGATTTGCGCTTCCGATTCGTTGTCCAAGGCGCTGGTCGCTTCATCTAGAATCAAAAGCTCGGGCTTTCTGGCCAAGACTCTGGCCAAAATTATCCTTTGCCGCTGGCCGCCGGAAAGCAAGATGCCGCGCTCGCCAACCAAGGTTGAAAATTTATCGGGCAAGCTTGAAATAAAATCAAAAATATTGGCGTCTTTGGCCAGCTTTTCTATCTCCGCCGCTGTCAAAGTGTCATCATAAAACCTGATATTATTTTCAATCGTATCATTTAATAAAAAAATGTCTTGCGAGACATAGCCCAAGCTGGCGCGCCATTCTTTCAAACTGATTTCGTTTATGTCTATGCCGTCCAAGGTAATCCGGCCGGTGCCGGGCTGAAACAGCCTTAACAGCAGATCAACGACTGTGGTTTTGCCGGCGCCCGAAGGGCCGATCAGGCCAATCATCTGGCCGCGCACAAGCGAAAAATTAAGCCGCTTGACGATTTCTTGATCCGGATTATAGCCGAAGCTGACATCGGAAAAATCCAAACTTTGCTTAAAAATAAATTTTTTACCTCCCCGGTCCTTTTCTTGTTCCTGTTGAGCTTTTTCCTGATAATCAAGGATGTTTTTTAAATAAGGCGCGCCGGAAATCAGGCTATGGAGCTGGCCTTGGCCGACCTGAATTTGCGAAAAAATTTGATTGACCGCGTAAACGATAACAACGAAGGAAGCGAAATTAAATAAGCTGGTTTTATAAGAAAAGGCGAAAACCGCGGCGATAAAAATCAGGCCGATCGGCTGGATAGAGGCGGTGGTGATGTTTTTTGCCAAAGCCAGACTGATGTTTAAATTTTTTAATTTGGCGAAACGCTCCCGGCCGCTCCGGATAACCAGCGTCTCAACCGCCATGGCTTTAACGGTTTTCATGCCGATAATATGTTCATTGGTAAAATGGGCCAATTCTTTATACATTTCGGAAAGCTGCCGCGACAAAATTCTGTTTTTGGAAAAAAGCGGCTTAAAAATCAGAAAGGTTAAAAGGCCGAGCGCCAAGGCGAATAAAGTTATGATCACCGATAAATTAATCGCCACGAAGGTATAAACAATCATTTTTGTAAAAATCAAAGCCACGGACACCACGCCGAAAAGCAGGCCGGAGCCGGAACTGACGTAAGTCGTCAACATTTGGTCAAGGTGCCCGACTTTCTGTTTGATCAGATGCGGCCAAGAGCTCTCCATGGTAGATTTAAACAAATCATTGCGCAGATTGTTTTCGTAAGTTGAAGTTACGACCGAGGTAATGAAATTCGTGAAAAATAACGCCACGGCTTTAAAAAAAATCAGGGCGATGATAAAGAGCAGGAGAAATTTCAAGGTAAAAGGCACGTGCAAAAAAATAAAAAGTTTTTCAATCGACCGAGAAATCAAGTCGGTGTTGCCGAGATTGTTCTGCCCGATGAAAGAGAAAAAAGGAATCAGGGCGCTGATGCCGATGCCTTCAAAAAAACCGTTTAAAAAACTTAAACAAAATAAAAAAAAGATAACGACGCGATAGCGGGAAAAAGCGCGGTTAAACAGACGGTAAACTTTTTTTAATTGTCGGAAAATCTTGGGATATTCCATAAAACCTAAAGCTATTTTTTTATGACGATAAAGCGCCAATCCAGCATTAAATTGCCGGAGATTTGCCGGCCGTCAATGACCTTGGTCGCCAGCGCACCGGCGACTTTCCGGTTATCAAATTTCACAGGCCGATCGTCGGCCGTAAATGCGACCTTAAGCTTGGGTCCGATTTTTTTAATCTCACCCCGAAAATATTCTTCGGTATACATGTTAAAAAAATTATACGACAGCGGCTCGCCGCCGCGGCTGAACAATTCGGCGTCCCGGGCCGACGGCTTTTTTCCGCCCTCGCCCGGCCGTCTGACTTCTTTGATCACATAATTTCTTTGGCCGAAGACCGTACGAATAACCACGTACTTTTTAGCCACGCGAACAAGCTCAGCCAAAGCTTTGGCTGGTGGCGGGGGCAAATGCAACAGCACGTTATTGCATGTTACGATATCAAAAGATTTATCGGCGAATGGCAAGTCAAAAATATCGCCCGTAAAAAATTCAGCGGTCTTGCCGAAAGCCCGCTTGGCCAAGGCGATGGAATATTTCGTCTGGTCCAGGCCGGTATAATTTATGTTTTTATCCAGACGAGAACGCAAACTGCGCAAATAATGGCCGGCGCCGCAACCGACATCCAAAACTTTAAAGTCCGGCCGGTAAAACGGCTTTAATAGCCGGCACAGGCTTTTGGCCGATTCCATTTCTTCAAGCTCGCCGGTGGCGCGCCGATAGAGGATTTCGCTGTAGCCGGTCGCTTTGTCCCAGACTCGCCAGCGATTTTTATCTTTGTTATTTTTCATAAAATAATTAACTTTTTAATTTATATAATTTCTTGGCCAAAGCCAAATCGCCGTAATCGTCTATATCGGCGCCGCGCTCAAAGGGGATAACATACTTCGCCAAATTTTTTCCGTAATATTTTTTTTCTTTAAGAAAATTATTGACTTTTACCCAGCGCACCGCGCCGGTCGGGCAGTAAACGTTTTTCGGCAGTTTTTTTGAATCAATCAGATATTTTTTTCCGAAAAACATGCTTAAGCGATCGTTTTTTTCCCGCATCACCCAAAAAGGATTAAGCCAATAATATTCCAAGACGCTCATCAGGCAATCGGCTTTGGTTTTTAAGATAATTTTCCAGGATTGCCTGATATCTTCGGCCGCGCGCAAGGGACAGTTGGGCAGGAGCAGGCAGAGATAATCAAATTTTTTATCCAGACTGTTTAAAAGATGAATCGTGGCTTCTTCCAGGCTGGCGCGATCGCCGGAAATTTCCGCCGGACGCTTTAGCGCTTTAACGCCGTAGTGCTTGGCGATTTTTAAAATTTCCTCGTCGTCCGAGCTGACGTAAATATCGGTGCCAAACAGCTTTGACCGCTTGGCCGCCGAAATCGTATAAGCGATCAAAGGTTTGCCGAAAAAATCAATCATGTTTTTTTCGGGTATCCTTTTTGACCCGCCGCGGGCGGGAATTAGACAGATATTTTTCATTTTTTTAGCCGCCATATTTTTTTTATTAATTTACCGGATTTTTTAAGCTCCTTAACATAGCGCCTCACCTGTCTGGGCCAAATTTCAATCACCACGTTTATTTGATTTCCAGCCGATAATTTTGGCAAATAGCTTTTTATCAGCTTATAATTTAATTTATCATCCGTCTCTTTGACGCTTAGATGCTCGCCCTGAAGCGGCGCGAATATTTTTTCATCATACCAATATTTAAGCATATTGGACGGACTTAAATGAAAATTAACGATCGCTGGTTTCAGTTTAACGAATTTATTCAGATTAGCGGAAAATATTTTATCAAGCCGGCTTCTGTTTTTCTTTAAATAATTAAGCCAAGCGGCCTCAAGCTCTAAAACCCTAGGTTTTTTCAAATCCGCCAAATTTTTAACGCGTAAATAAAACTGTTTATGCCGGCCGATAAAATCTTGAAATAGGGAGGAAATCAACACATGCTCAAAATCAAGCGTAATATAAAGTTTGCCTTTTAGATATTTTTTTAGCGCCAAAAAATCTTCCGGCAGGGCCAGGAGCGCCCGATTATCCAAAATCTGATTAAAAAACAATATATCGGTCTCCAAACTGATTTTTATTCCGGGGAAACGAGCCGCCAAGCGGTCCAGCCGGCCGGCCAAAGTTTTAAGGCAGGCGGTTCTCTCGCCGACGGTTTCGTTAAAAAAAGCTCCGTGAATGACCATAACGCCGCGAAAATCAAGGTCGGCCAAGCAAGTTAGCAGCTTAACCATCAGCCGATTTGACTCTTCTCCCTTTTGGCCGGCCGAGGCCAAATCAAAATTTTTGGCCGGCTCGTGAACGGAAACGACGTTTAAACGCCGCATTATCGCCGGCAGATATTTAAAGTCTTCTTCCGCGCCTAAAAAAACTTCATAGCCGGAAAAATCGGCGCGACTGAAATTTTTATAGTTAAACCGATTGACTTTGCCCAAGAGATTAATCATCAGATTAAATCAGAAAATTTTATCAAACTATTTTTCGCCAAATCTATTTTGGCTTTCCTGCCGATAACTTTAGCCAGCTGCGAAGCGGATATGCCGGTGCCGGGGCGTTTGATGCCCAGCATGGCCTCAGTTATCTTCTCGCCTTTTTTGATTTCCACTTCGGCCACTAAGCTGCGGCGAAAAGCTTTACTCATCTCTTTTTCCCGCGCGCCAGGCGCGATTTTTTTATCGCCTGGATTAAAGGCTTTTTCCAAAAACCTGATTTCGGAGACCAGGCGCTTAAACTCCGCCGGATCGGCTGAGCTGGGTTGGTCCGGACCGGGCATATTTTTATCTAAAGTAAAATGCTTTTCAACTATTTTCGCGCCTAACAGCACCGAAGCGGCCGGGACGAAAATATCCAGAGTATGGTCGGAATAGCCGATGACCTGTTTGGGAAATTTGCTTTTTAGCTGGCTGATTCTCTGCAGGTTGAGTTCTTCCGCTTTAGGCGGATAAAGAGAAACGCAGTGCAGGATAGCCAATTCATTCTTATTTTTTTCCAAAATTTTTACCGCCTGATTTATCTCGGCCAAATTGCCCAGCCCCACGGAAAAAATTATCGGTTTTCCGGTTTTAGCCACGGCTTTTAAAAGCTGGACATTATTTAAATCGCCGGAAGATATTTTATAAAGCGGCACGCCGATTTTTTTCATAACCTTAAGCGAGTGCGCGCCGAAAACCGAAGCAAAAAAGATTATGCCTATTTTTTTGGCGTATTTGGCCAATTCGGCGTAATCGCGATCCGATAGCTCCCAGCCTTGGATCATCTCAAAAAAACTTTGTTTGCCTTTGACATGGCCGGCTTTTTGCGCCTCTTTAATGATAAACTCCCCGGTTTTAAAGGCCTGGAATTTAATTGCGTCTGCGCCGCAAGCCTTGGCCGCGGCGATTAATTTTTTGGCGATGCGGACGTCGCCGTTATGGTTGATTCCGGCTTCGGCGATGATGAAAGTTGAGTTTTTTTTAAACATAAGTTTTTTGTTAAATAATTACCACTTATTGATTTTATCCACAACTTTCTGCTTTAATTGAAGATAGGACTTGATCGCCTGCTGTTCCACTTCCGGCGATACTAGCCTTAAAATCTCCTTGCCTAAAATCCGATACTGGCCCCCGACTTTATTGGCTCTGATTAGGCCTTTCTTCAGCATGCGCTTAATCGTGCTGGGGCTGATTTTAAGCAATTCCTGGGTCTCCGTAGTGGTATAAACCGCGTTTGATTTAATTTCTTTTGACATATATCTGTATTTTAGCTTATAATGTCAACAGGTGTCAACAGGTGTCATTTTACTTAATTAACGCTACTATGAAAATTTGTTTTTTGCTCCAGCGCCGCTTCGCCTACATCGGCTGGGAAATGGCTAATTTACTGGAAGAAAAATACGGGGTTCATGAATTTTCCGGCTATGTTTCCATGCGGACCGGGTTTGATTTTATAAAAAAACACTCTACTCCCCGCTTTAGTCCGCTCGTATTAGACCAGGAAATTCACGCACGCTATAAAAATGAAATTATTGATCCTGAATTTATTAAAAAGCTGGAAGAAGATTTCGGCCTGCCTAATCTTTGGCCCTACCTTGAGCTTGACCGGATTATCCGCTCCGGCCAGCTGATCCGCGCCTATCCTTACGATACTCCGCTTTACGACCATGAAGACATGATCAGGCTTGTTCAAGTTACGGCCAAAGCGATTAACAAATTACTGGACGAGGCCAAGCCGGAGGTTATCATTTTTTCCGTGGTAGGCGCGCTTTATGGCTTGATGCTTTACGCTATGGCTAAAAAAAGAGGCATTAAAACTTTGGTGATTCATTGCGGCCGGGTCGGCGCCAAACATACATTAAGCGAGGACTTTCATAGTTTCAGCTACGTAAACGAACGGTTTGAAAAATACCAAGCCGGCCTGGCGCCGAGCCCGGCCGATTTGTCTTGGGCGAAGGCCAAGCTGGAAAAATTCCGCTGCCGGCCCGAGCCTTACCGCGCCATTGACCGGCCGGAATTCCAGCCCTACAACCGCCGCCGCCAATTCAGCTTTCTGCGGCCGGCCAAATTTATAAACTCAGTCACTTTCAGATTTAAAACAATCGCCGCCTACTTAAAAGACCCGTTCCGAAGCGACTACGACAACGTCAATCCGTTTTGGGAAATTTGGGACAGCTTTAAGAAAAAAATCAGGGTGCTTGTCGGCTTTGGCGATTTTTATGATTTGCCCGACTTGGCCGAAGCATTCGCTCTGTACCCGCTCCACCGCGAACCGGAAATAACCACCCTGCTTTACGCGCCATTTTATAAAGACCAGCTTTGGCTGATCAAGCAGCTGGCGCGCTCCTTGCCTCTGAATTTCAAACTGTACGTCAAAGAGCATACAGCCATGGTCGGCGAACGCCGCCGCGCCTACTATCAAGAGCTTAAAAAAATCCCTAACGTCAAGCTGATTAATCCGGAAGTAAAAACCTTCTCTCTTTTGCAAAGCGCCAAATTAATTTTTACCATCAGCGGCACGGCCGGCTGGGAAGCGGTCCAGCTTAAAAAACCGGTAATCATCTTCAGCGATATTTTTTACAGCCGCCTGCCCATGGTGAAAAAATGCGTTGCCATAGCGGAACTGCCCTATCTGGTTAAAGACCAGCTGGAAAATTTCAAGCACGACGAAGCCGCTTTGCTTAACTTTCTTACCGCCTTAAAGCAGGAAAGCGCCGACATAGAGTTGGCGAAAATCTGGCAGGCGAAAAATTTAAGCGAACTTAAGAATATTAAAGCCGAGCTTATGCCGTTAGTTGACTTAACCGCCGCTAAACTTAATTTAAAACCTATAAAATAATAAATTTAAAATTATGATTTTAAACCCGCACGCCAAGCTGTTATGGCATAGCGACCGCGTAAAAAATTGGCTGGAAGGAAAAAAAATCGCGCCGGTCCTGATTGAAATTGCGCCGACCGGCTTTTGCAACGCCAACTGCCCTTGGTGCTTTTTTGACAAGCAAAAAGACAGCGAAAAAATAGACTCGGTCGTCATGCTGGAGACGATTGACCGGCTGGCCGCGGCCGGCGTTAAAGCCATTAACTGGACCGGCGGCGGCGAACCGACCCTGCATCCTGATTTCGGAAAATTCGTCCGGCGCGCGGCGGAGAAAAACATCAGGCAAGGGCTATTTACCAACGGCTACCGGGAAATTCCCGAGCAGGATAAATTTGATTGGATTAGAGTTTCCCTGACAGATAAAGGCTTAGCGGCCATTAAAAAGCCGTCCGTGCCTTTCGGCGTCTGTTTAAATCATGTGGCTGAACTCGGCCGAGAGGAGCTCACGCGCTTATGCGCCGGCGCCAAGGATTTAGGCGCGGCCTATTTTCAAACCAGGCCGGCCCTGTTAGGTTCGCATGAAATCCAGCCCAAATTGAACCCGCCGCAATATTTAAAAAAATACGAAACCGATAGCTTCAAAGTCTACACCACGCCTTACAAATACGAAGAAGCGGTCATACCGAAAAAATACGATAAATGCTACGGCTTTAACTTCTGCCCGTCCATAAATTGGAAAGGCCATTTAGGCGTTTGCCTCTATATGATGGATCAGCCGCAATATATTTTCGGGGATTTAAACCAAGAAAATTTTACTTCTATCTGGCAGAAAATACCAGACCATATTAAAGTGGCTCCAGATTGCCAAAACTGCTGCAAAAATCATGAAATTAATAAATTACTTGACGAAGCGAAAAACGTGGAGCAAATTGATTTTATATGAAAAACAACTTCTTAATTACCGGCGCCGCAGGCTTTATCGGCTCCCGTCTCAAGGGCAAAAGCTTTAAAGGCAATATTGAAAATTATCAGGCGCTCTTAAAGCAAGCCCGGGGTGTTAAGGGTATCGTGCATCTGGCCGCTTTAAGCCATAGCCGTGCCTGCGCGGCCGAGCCGAAAACCTGCATTGCCACCAATCTGGTCGGCTTATGCAACGTCTTGGAGGTGGCTTTAAAGAAAAAAATCTGGGTATTGTTTATTAGCACGTACGCGGTTAAGGAACCCAGCCTCTACGGTTTGACCAAATTGATGGGCGAAGAACTTTGCCGGCTTTATCAGGCCAAGGGCTTGCGCGTCGCCGTCATCAGGCTGCCGATCGTTTACGGTCCGAACGACCGGCCGGATAAAGTGGTTACTAAAATCATCAATCAAATCAAGCATGGCGTTACGCCAAAAATAAAAACCGATGAAAAATTACATTTCGCCTTGGTTGACGACGCGGCCAAAATGATTGAGAACCAAGTCAGCGTCATTTCCGGCGGCCGGGGAAAAAAATATTCGCTTCATGATTTAGCGAGCGGCATTAAAAAATGCCTGGAAGAAGAAAAATAGTTGGATCATCATTTTATTTTCACTTAACCGCTTAAAAATAAACTAAGCGGTTTTTTTGTTGGCTTGACAGTAAAGTAAAAATGGGTTAATCTATAAAGTCATTTATTAAATCAGTAATAAATGCGAACATTAAAATAAATGGGGGTGAAGATGAAGACTTTATGGCTTCAACAATCAATAATTGCTTTATGTTTGACAACACCGGTGTATCTGGCGCTCGGCTTCATGGAAAAAAATTACGGGGTAAAATCGGACATTTTTCTAATCTGGTATTTTCTGGGTGTAGCCTGTACCCCGGTGATTTTTGGCGGGCATGCTATTGCCGTAATCATGCCTTCATGGCGGCTGATCTTAGTCATACTGTTAATCGGCCTGCTCATCGGCGGAGTAGCTAATGTGATGGCCTTTCGGGCGGTAAATAACTCCCCAAACCCTGGATTACCGATCGCAATTATTTCCGGAGGAACCAGCATGTGCGTCTTTCTGGCAAGCGCCTTGCTAGCCAAGATAGTCCCAAGTTATTTTAATAATTATAAATTTGACGCTTGGTCGCTGATCGGTATCATTTTGGTAATTGCCGGCATAACAATTATCGTCGTCAGAAAATAAAACTGCAAACAATAAGAAGGAGGAAATGATGAAAACAGCTATTGTAAGCACCACTAAATACACCAGCGGTGGGGAATCGGATCGGCTGAGAACTTCGTTTGTCTGCGACATGCTTCAAAAGGCGAAAACTGCCGGCATTACTATGCTGGTGCTTGATGGATCTTTGCCCGAGCTGCATAAGCAGCTTAAATCGGCGGGCGGTAACCATGTCATTGCCTCGCCACCTCTGGAGATGGGACCGGGACGGAGGCTGATATTTCATCATGCCTTGGAACATCTTTATGTCAGCCAGGGCGAAGCTGACGGCGTCATTATCTGGACCGAGGAAAAACCTGGACTCATGAGATACATTAAACAACTGTCTGAACCCATCATCAATGGCGGTTATGACGCGGTCATTCCGGCCAGGCTGGAAGAAAACTGGGGCACCTATCCGCCCTGGCAAGCGGAAAGCGAATGGGAGTATAACCGCTACTACGGCGAAGTTACCGGCCGGATCGGTTATGACCCGGCCTTGGGACCGGTCGCTTTTCGCGCCGGCGTCTTACGAAAATTGCTCTACTGGAATCCGGCAAAACACGGGGTCAGCGACACCTACTTGAACCACTGGCTACCCCTGCTCATCGCGGATAAACGGGTATTATCTCTGCCGATTGACATCCCCTATCCGGCCGCGCAAAGAGCCGTGGAAGAAAAAAACAAGGAGGTTTTTCTGGCCAAGCGGATCTGGCAAAGAAACACCTACATCAAGGCTTACAAAATTTTGGCAGAACTGCCAAAACTGGCTTAATCCCTGACCAGAACATTCAACAGAGGCCACTCGCATGAGCTGGCCTTCTTTTTTTAGTTAAACTTTATTTTTTATCGGTTATTTGCTAAAATACGAACATGTCAAATAATGATTTACCTATAAAAAAAATTCTCTTAATTTACCCGCCTCTGCCCATGATTGCCCGTTACGGCAAAGGCATAGAAAAAATCGGCGCGGCTTTGCCGCCCTTGGGCTTGCTTTATCTGGGCGCGGCGCTGGAGCAGGCGGCTTATGAAGTTAAGGTTCATGATTCCGACCTCTTAAACAGCACTCTCACTGACATTTTGACACAAGTCAAAGCTTATGGCCCGAATTTCATCGGTATCTACTGCAACACTTCAAATTATCATCGCGTGGTTGAATATGCCGACAGCCTTAAGACAATATCGGCCGCGCCGATCTGTCTGGGCGGGCCGCACCCGATTATTGAGCCGGAAAAAGTCTTAGCCAACCGATCAATTGATTTTGCGGTTTTGGGAGAAGGCGAAATCACTATCGTTGAACTTTTAAACGCTTTAAATCGCGGCAGTGATTTGCGCCAAGTTATGGGCATCGGCTTTAAACCCCGGGCCGGAGAAATTGTCATAAATTCCCGACGCGAATTGATTGAGGATTTAAATACTTTGCCTCTGCCAGCCAGGCACTTGGTGCCGATCAGCGAATATCGCCCCGCGCCGCATCATTATCTGGAACTGCCCATGACCACCATGATAGTCAGCCGCGGCTGCCCTTTCGGCTGCTTATTCTGCGCCAGCCGCAATGTCTGGGGGAGAATTTACCGGACTCGTTCGGTTGACAACGCCATCATGGAGATAAAATTTTTGATTGAAAAGTATAAAATAAAAAATATTAATTTTTGGGATGACCTCTGGGGGCTTAATCGCGACTGGACCGAGGAATTTTGCCGCCGCCTAATCGCGGAAAAAATAAAAATTTCCTGGTCCTGTGAGCGCCGGGTTGATACGGTTGATCTGGAAATTTTAAAACTAATGAAACAGGCCGGCTGTTATTCCATTTTTTACGGCGTGGAAAGCTTGGATCAGGATTGCCTTGACGCCATCAATAAAGGCATTAAAGTTGAACAGGCGGAAAACGTCATCCGCTTGACCAAACAAGCCGGCATAGAGGCCAGAGCCAATTTTATTCTAGGCCTGCCCCATGAAACGCCGCAAAAAGCCAAGGCTATGGTTAAGCGGATTATCAAGCTAAATCCTGATTATGTTAAATTCAATATTTTGACCCCCTACCCCGGGACGCTGATGTACGAGGCGGTAAAAAGCGGCCGCTGGGGAATTTTTAACGAGGACTACGACCGCGCCACCGGCTACTTCGCCACCTTCCTGCCCCAAGGATACAAAAGCTTTGCCGAGCTGGAAAGCGTCAGAAGATACGCTTTTACCAGATTCCATTTCCGCCCGCGCTATATTTTTGATAAAATTTTAAAAATCAGAAGCTTAAACGACCTAAAAAAATATTGGAGAGGCTTCCGCGCCCTGATCGGGGTATAAAATTTTTTTATATGCGCATAACTTTCATCGCCACAAAATTAAATTTGAATAAGGGCGGCTCCAACCCTGACTTGGATCTAAAAATCAAAACCTTAGCCGGGCTGGGCCATGTCGTTAAGCTGGTGACCGTCTTTTCCGATTTGAACAAGCTGCCCGCTCCCCCGCCCTGCCAAATTTTTGAAGAATCGATTTTCCCCAGAACGCAGTTTAATATCCAGAAGCAAATTTTCAGTTTGCTCAAAAAATACGAATCGGCGACCGACGTCTTCCATATTGAAGGCCATTTTTTATACGGCGGCGGGCTTTATCGCTTAGTCGGCGGAAAAATTCCGGTGGTCGCTTTTTTTAACCGCGAATTAGTCAGCTGGCCGCCCTTTTCGGACAAGCTTTTAACCGGTCTTAAGCAAAGGGCGCGTTTCAGGCTGGAAAAATATCTCGGCGCCAAACTCGCCAACCGGCTGGATTTTTTCATTTTTACTTCGCCGCAGATGGAAAAAAACTATTTGGCTTTCGGTCTGAAAAAAGCTTTTAGTCTGGCCTTGCCGGATTTCGTTGATATGGCCGAAACCCGCCGCTGGGCGGAACAGAATCCGCCGGTAGAAAAGGGCGGCGCTCATAAAATATTTTGCGCCGGCCGGCTGGTTCCGGAAAAAAGGTTTGATCTGGTAATTAAAGCCGCGGCGCTCTTAAAAAACAAATACCCGATCGAGCTAATCGTCGGCGGCAGCGGGCCAAATCTGGAAAACCTAAAAAAAATCGCCGCCGACTGTGGCGCCGAAAAAATCACCTCTTTCCCCGGCTGGCTGGGTCGGGCCGAACTGATGAGAAATTTTCAGGAATGCGATATTTGCGTTACGCCCCCTTGGCGGCCGGACATTTCTTCAGTCCAACTTCTAGAAGCCATGGCGCTTAAAACACCCTGTCTGGTTCCGGCCGATACGGCTTTCGCCTGGATTGCCGGAGGCGGCGCGGCCGTCTACCGCGCGGATGATATTAACGATTTAGTCGAGCAAATCGACCGCATAATTGAAGATGAAGAACTGGCCCGCAACTTAGGCCAAGCCGGAGAAAAGCGCGCGCTTGAGCTTGACTGCTTAGTACTGGCCGAACAACTGGCTAGCATCATGGAAAAACTCAGCGTTGACAAAAACCACATTTTATAATAAAATAAACAACATATTTTATGAACCCTGAACAACTAAACATCTTACCACGGAAAGGAGAAGTGCTGATGGAAACAGAAAAAATTGATCTTTTAAAAACCAAGGATGGTCAAATAGAGCTTGCCCGTAATTATGTTGCCTTGCTCGAGGCCGACGATACAGAACCGGTCCCCGAACGAAACTCCTGGATCGGAGAAAAAAATTTGCGTGATTTTGAATCATTAGCCCTGCCACGAAAACTATATAATGAGTTCGCGGCCTTTTGCCAGACCGGATCTGAATTCGCCGAGGTTCCAACCGTTCAGGCGCTGTTAAAAATTAACCAGATTAACGGTTTAAGACGCCTGCCCGAAGGCGAGCGACCTGACGAGCTGATTCTCAAGATTTTTGAAGAGACAAAAAAATATCTGGCTGAACTTGAGGAATCTCCAAGGAAAGAAAGACTGATGTCTCTTTGGGCTTACCACGCGGGAATCTTTTCGCGCGTCATCGGCGACTATGAGTTAGCGGCCGAGTCGCAAGACCGATCGGCTGAAATATCTGAAAAAACTGGCGACTTTAATTCAGCAGCAATCTCCAGATTTTGCGCGGCTTTTGAACGCGTTAATGAGGCGCTGGTAAAAAATCCCGGCGGCGTTAAAGCGGAACTAGCCAAAAAGCGGGAAGCCGGGCAGGTTTTATATAAAAATCTGGATGAAGCTGACGACCCGACTTCAATCCGCTGGAAATTATTGAGTGGCCCCCATCACCTGCTCTTAACTCATTTTTGGGCGAATGAACAATATAACGGCGCCGAAGCTTACAATCGACTAATCAAGCTGAAAACTGTTGACCCGGAACTGGCCGCTAATCTTAATTCCTCCATTTCCGTCGCTCTGGCCGTACAAGCTTGGAATGAAAACAATCTGGCTAAGGCCGAAGAGCTCGCGAGCGGGGTTATTGCCGGAACTTTAGGCGCAACGCCATCGCCAGAGTATGTAGCGACCGCCCATCTTCTGCTTGGCCGAATCGCGGCTGTGGCGGGAAAAAAGGCCGAGGCCGAACTGCGATTAAAGGAAGCGATTGCTGTTCAGGGTTCAGCCCATCAGGTGCGCGCTGTCGCCAAGCGCGAGCTTGCCGCTTTAAACGGCTGATTAAACCGGTCAAAATAATAAATTTAAAGAGGACCTGAACAGTCCTCTATTTTTTTATAAAATTCAACTTAATCATGGAATCAATCAATCCGATAAAGATAAAGATTATTAAACGATGTAACTTCTTTCAAGCCGCTGATATCGCTTAAATCCCATTCCGGATTGATATTTTTATCCCAGACAATATAATTAACTCCATATTTTTTAAGCAGCGCGCCAAAACCGCCGTTTTTTAAGACCATCTCTTCGTACTCGCGGCTTAATTCGCCGATTAAGGCCGGGCGCTTCCCGGCCAATTCCTCGTCTCCGGCCACGACTTTTCTCTGATAATTGTAAAAATCGTAACCAGACAAATAGCCTTCCCAGTTGCGGAACAGCACCTTATAATAAGTTCCGCGCGCCGCTTTGTCATTTCCGATTTCGGTTAAATAGGCGTGAAAATTGTTTCTGGCTTCTTTGTTTAAATAATAATATACAAACAGCGTGTCTTTTAAACGCTGTTCCGGTACTCGGCTTAAGGTCGCGATCTGCTGCCAGAATAAGTCATGCGGCGTATAAATCGTAAATAAATATTCATGGCTGACGTCGGCCAAAATCACTCCGGGCTTCTTATCGGCATTCAAAGTGTCAATCAGTGGGCGGTAATTTTGCTCCTGCTTTTTAAAATTCAAGGTCGTAAAAAAGGATTTATATTGACCGCCGGCCGTATTGATAAAAACCACGGCAATGAGCAAAATAAACAAACATTTTTTCAACTTCTCGTTTACCAGAAGCCTCCAAACCATGTAAAAACTCGCGATAATTGAGAGCGGCACGACAAAATAAAAATAATAATGGCCGTATTGCAAAATTCTTCCGGAAATAATCTGCTGATTTAAGGCGACCCAGCCGCTTAAGATTAAGGCTAAAATAATCGGCCAATTTTTATCAGCCCGGCGCTTATAAAAATAAGCGACAAAAATCAACAGAGTAATAAAGCCGATTTTACTGAAAATCGGCGTCCGGCCGTACGACGCCCACATAAAATACGCCAGCTGCTTGCCGGCCGCGGAATTAAGCGATAGAAACAGCATGACCAGATTATAAGCGCCCAGCGCCAAACCGATCGCGCTTATCCAAAAAACTTTTTTTAAAGCCGGCCAATCTTTTTTAAAAAGAAAAACCAGAAACAAACTGCCGTTAAGCGCCAAAGCGAAAGTCCAAGCGTAAAAATAAATGTAAAACAGCAAGCCGAAAAACGCGCCGGCAAAAATTTTATATTTTAACTTGTCCGAATACAAACTTTTAACCAAAAAATTGAGATAAGCCAGTAAAATCACCGAATTGATAAAAGGATAGATGGCGCGCGCGTAAATGTTAAAATCATTATAAAATAAAGTCTTGCGATAGACGATAGAGTATCCGCCGATGGCGAACAGGGCGGCGGCCGTTGCCAATAATTTTTTACCGGATAGCTGTAAAATCAAAAAATAAATCAGAATAATCAGGGCAAAAACGCCGATAAAATTATAGGTATTGTAAACCGCGACGATATTGGCGTTGCCGGCCAAGCCGAGTAATTTAATCGGCGCCAGCAAAATGTAATCGCTGTAAGAAAAATAAGGATCTTGGTCGTTCTTGCCTTCCTTAAGGACCGGACTGCCCAGGCCGTGCCCCTCCAAAACTTCCCGGCCGCGGGTCAAGTAAAAATGAGCGTCGCTGCCGAACATATTTATGTTAATCCCGCGGTATTCATCTTTTAAGACAAATGGGAAAGCCAAAAACGGCGCGAAAATCATAACCGTCAATAAAAAAGACAGAACGATTATAAAATAATGTTCTTTCATAATCAGCTTAATTTTTTGAATGAAATCATTCATGTCTTAATTTCCGGTTTTAAAATGTATATTTTTTCTTTGCCATTTTTTGTTTCCGCGATTTTCACTATATTTTTCTTAAAATGCGCTTCCATCAGCTGGCTCAAAGAACCATCGGTAAACCTAAAATTATTTTTCCCTTCGCCCTCATTGGTTAAAAGCAAAGCTAAGCGCGAAATTATTTTATGTCTGGAATTCAGCAAATTTTTTACCGGCTCAACGATTATTACGCTTTTTACTGCCGCCGCTAGCATTTTTTTTATGATAATTTCCGGGTTGGGATGAAAATGATACAGAGAAGATATCATAATGTAATAATCGCTTCGGGGAAAATTAAAACTATTAACATCGCCCTCGGTAATTTTTATTCCTTTTTTCAGGCCATAGTCAACAAAATCCGGACTTAAATCAACCCCTGAATAATCAACTTGCTTATTTTTTAGGCCATAAGTATAAAAATCGCCGAAACCGCAGCATAGTTCAACAACCGAAGAGCTGTCGCAAACAAAAAATCCAATTTTCGCGAATCTGTCAAAATATTCTCTGCCATACAAAGCAAACATCATTAAGCGGTATAAAAAAGGATTAGTATAAATTAAGCTTCTTTTATGACTTTTTGACATACTTAGTGACCTGTGCCATTTTTAAAAAAAGATAGCGTCGCTTTACCGGAGAATATTTTTCTTCAATGATTTTATTTATTTCGCGATAACCCGCGACATGGTCGTCGTGGGCGCTTTTATAACCGGCCATGCGCATCATTATTTTTGACACCCGATTCTCGGTCGGCAGACAAATCAACAATATCGCTCGCTGATTCATGCGCTCAAAATCAATCAATAAATTTTTTATTTCTTCCGGATAAAGATGCTCCAAAACATTATTTAAAACTATTTGCGCTGGCTTTAAATTGCGATAATCTGACGTCTCCGTCAATTCGGGAACAATATCGTAGCCGATTACCTTATCGCCCAATTTTCTTTTTAAATGTCCCTTGCCGCAGCCATAATCCAGAATCAGGCCGGCTTCTTTCCTTAAATCGCCAAGCTTGATGATCGTTTCTAAAATTCGGTTGAAATAAATTTTGGCAAAACCTTTATAATAATCTTGGCGATAATCAATGTGGGCGGCGTTTCTGGCCATACGATTTTATAAATATAAATTTATTATTTAGGAGAAACAATCTGTTTAACCGCTTTAATGACGCGAGTGGCGTCTGTACGAGTCAGTTTAGCGCCTAAGGGCAAAGAAACAATCCGCTCGCCGATATATTCGGCGTTGGGATAATCACCCGGCTTAAAGCCGAAACGTTCGCGGTAATATTTATGCAAATGAACGGGTATAAAATGCACGCCCGTGCCTATGCCGCGCCGGTGCAGCTCCAGTATGAACGCGTCGCGGCTGATACCGCACTCCTTTTTATCTACTAAGAGCGTATACAGATGCTTGTTGTGGCGCGTCCCCGGTTCAAACGGCGCCGGCCGGCCCACGGGTAAGTCATCGAAGTTATCGTTATATAAATCCCAAATATTTTGTCTGATTTTATCAAAAGCCGCGATGCGCTTCAGTTGGTGCAGGCCGAGCGAGGCCTGCATATCGGTCATATTATATTTAAAACCAGGGTAAATAACCTCGTAATGCTTATAGCCGTCGTCGGAATAGCGCTTCCAAGCATCCTTGGACATGCCGTGTAAAGCGTAAATTTTTATCTTATCCGCGAAATCTTTACGATTGGTGGTGACCATGCCGCCTTCGCCGGTGATGATGTTTTTTGTCACATAAAAACTAAAACAAGTTAAATCGGCGATTTGGCCGATTTTCTTGCCTTGGTATTCCGAGCCCAAAGCCTGGGCCGCGTCTTCAATCACCAGCAGGCGATGTTTTTTGGCAATTTTCATAATCACGTCCATCGCGCAAGGACGGCCGGCCAAATGCACCGGCATGATCGCCTTGGTCCGCTTGGTTATCGCTTTTTCTATCATGCCAACGTCAATATTCATGGTTTCCCGGTCAACATCGACGAAAACCGGCGTAGCGCCGCTGTGGATAATGGTATTGGCGGTCGCGCAAAAGGTTAAAGGCGTGGTAATAACCTCATCGCCCGGGCCGATGCCGGCCACTAACAGCGACAAATGCAAACCGGCGGTGCAGGAATTCAAGGCCAAACCGTATTTGGCGCCGACATAATCGCTGACCAATTTTTCAAATTTGGCCGTTTTCGGCCCAGTACCAATCCAGCCTGATTTTAAAGTTTTAACCACTTCGGCAATTTCTTCTTTGCCGATATAAGGCGAGCCGAAAATGATATATTTTTTAGATTTTGCCATAAAATAATGATTAATTAAATTTTTTACACGCGCCGGCCAATTCTTTTTTTAGTTTAATTAAATTAATAAAGTGCCTCCAGGAATCGCCGAATATTTTAACCGTGGTATAAAGTGATTCCCTAATAAAAACTGTCGGCAACTCTTTAATTTTCAAGCCGGCAAAGGCCGACCGGGCGATAATTTCCGTATCCCAAAACCAACGCTCGTCTTTAACCAGTGATAAAACCGGAATGATTTTGTTCCGGTTAAAAAATTTGCAACCAGATTCGGTGTCGCCTAAGTCTCGCCTCAATAATAGCCTCACCAAAAATTTGTAGCCCTTGCTTAAAATCCAGCGATGCAGTACCATCAACTTTAATTTGTAAATTCTTTGGCCAATTACCACATCCGCGCCTTCCTTAACCGCGGCCGCCAAGGCCGGAATATACCAGGGGCTGGTTGAAAAATCAATATCCACAAATCCGGCGATTTCTCCGCGCGCCGCCATTAGGCCTTCGCTCACGGTCTTGCCCCGGCCTTGATTTTTATCATGCTTCAAAAATTTTATATTTTCCGCGGCCGAATTAGCCGCTAAAAACCTCTCAATCATCACCAACGTATTGTTCCGGCTGGCGTCGTCAATTATGATAACCTCGGACTGATAAGCCAGCGAGTCCAAAACCTGCTTAAGCTTAGCTAAATTATTTTCCAGTTGAGGCGCTTCATTATAGCATGGCACAATCAGGCTTAATTCAATATTAGTCATACTCTTTCAATTTAATATAACACAATATTATTTTTTTAACCAATTATTTTTTGCGCGCGTTTTTGCCAGGTATATTCCGCCACGTCAGTTAAGGCTTGCCGCGAAATTTTTTCCGCCAGCGCGCCGTCGGCCAAGAGCCGACTGATTCCTTCGGCCAGCTTGTCGGGATTGTTCGGTTCAACCAAAACTGAATTTTTTTCGCTTAAAACTTCTCTGATGGAAGGCAAATCCGAAGCGACAATCGGCCGTCCGCTGGCCATGTACTCAAACAACTTGAGCGGTGAAGTATAGTATTCAGAGGTGGCGTCGCCTTTTTTATTGGGCAGAATCAAAGCATCAGCCGCCTTAAGATAAAGCGGCACTTCGCTATGGGTTTTGCGACCAGTAATCAATAAATTATCCGTTTTGAAGCGTCGTTTGGTTTCTACCGACTCGTCCTGATTACCACCGACCAAAACGCAAAAAACGTCGTTTAAGCGGCTAAGCGAATTCAAGAGGATATCCACGCCTTTCCAGTCATGAAAATAAAAATTGCCGCAATAAGCGATAATTTTTTTATTTACAGGCAGCGACAGCTTGGCTCTGGCCTGGTCTTTTGTAATATCAATTTGAAATTCTTTTAAATCAACCGCGTCCGGCGCGATGACGATTTTATCTGGGCTGACGCCGGCTGTAACGAGCGCCTGCTTTAAAAACTTGGTTAAAACGATAATTTTTTTCGCTTTTTTATAGGTTAGTTTATGCCAAATTTTAAGCCGCGGCGGTAACTGATGCACTTCCAGATAATAATTTTTAAAAAACAGTCCGGCCAAGGTGGCCCGAAAATACAAAATATTGTTTTTTTGCGCCTTATGACGTAAACGGGCGAACAAAAGAAAGCTTAAGCTGCGCAATAAAAAATTCAAGCCGCTCGAACCTTCATCTGATAAATCAAAATAAGGAATTTTAACAATTTTAAATTTACTTTTGATATTATAAAAATCAAAAATTTCACTATCGCTACCGCGCTTTAACCCGGTCAAAAGCTCAACTTCCAGTCCAGCGGCGGCAAAAGCCTCACAGGTTTTCATGATTTGAATACTGTGCGCCCAAGTGCCGGGTAGGCGAACATTAACAATATAAATCAATTTCATAATAATTAGCTTAATAATTTAATATATATCTCCTTGGTTTCCTCGGAGGTAATTTTCCAGCTGAATAATTCCGCCCTGGCAATTCCCGCCTGAATTAATTTTTCTTTTAAAACCATGTCGCTCAATACCTCATTCATTTTTTCGGCAATCTCTTGAGGATTATGCGGATTAACCAAAAGAGCCGCGTCTCCGGCTATTTCTGGCATTGAAGTAAGACTAGAGGTAATTACTGGTACACCTGAAGCCATGGCTTCAATTATCGGTAGTCCAAAACCTTCCTGAAGTGAAGGAAAAACAAACAGTTCAGCCGCTGAATAAAAAGCGTTTAAGTCTTCTGTTTTAATATAATCAATAAAAATAATATCGTCCTTATAGCCGGATTCACCAGCCAGCTTAATAATCATTTTCGTGTCAGAATCAGGCGTTCCCGCGATTATCAATTTTTCACTTCTAGCGAAACTGTCTCTGAGAATTTTATAGGCTCGAACCAGACCTGTGATATTTTTATGCGGCAAATGCCTGGCTAATCCCAAGATGAAAGGCTGACCTGCCCCGTATTTGTCAGAAATTATCTGCCGCGCTTCTATTTTGGAAATAACTTTAAAATTTTCCCCTCCTCCATTATAGGTAAAATAAATATTTTGAGGAATAGCATGGTAATGCTGCCTGATTTCTTCAACTCCGTATTTCGATACCGCGATAAACGCGTCGACTTTTTTATTAAACCCGGCCAAGACGAGGTTAAACACCTTTCGGGAAAAAATCCATTTTCCAGGCGCGGTAATATCACCGGCTCCGTGAGTTGTCACAACAATTTTTTTCGCCGGAGCCAGCCAAAAAAACGGATAAACTCTGGGCTGGAACCAATGGATGATGTCGAATTTCCTTTTTCTGTATTGCCAAAAAAATAATAACTGAGAAATAAAATGCGAAGCATAAGGCAATTTTACTAGGGGCATTAAAATTTCGTCGGCCCGGCCGTAAAGCGGATCGTCGTTTTTTTCATAATGGACCAGATAGAATTCAAACCGGCAGTCATCTAAAATATTTTCCAGCAGTTTTCTGGTATAGAGAGCCGTACCCTTGGCTTGGCGCTTGTCCATGGAATAGCTCATCAAAGCGACTTTTATTTTTTTGTCATTTCCTATTTGCATTATAGTTTTACCGCGATTACCAATAACCGCTTCCTTAAAAAATTAAAGGGTAAAAACTTTGAAGGGTATGAGCCGAAAGTTTCGATAATTTCCGCGCGCCAGCCGCCTGATTTCAACAGTTTGGGCAGGCTATAGCGACTATAAAGCCACTTAGCGGTATTGTCAAATTGAAATTTTGGAATCAAGCGAAAAAAAGAGGCTAAGCGGTAAACTGCCACAAAAAATTTATTTGGCGTTACAATCATTAATTTTCCCCCCGACTTAGTAATTCGCAGCATTTCCTTAAGCGCTATTTCGGCCTCCTCGATGTGACTAATCACATGAAAACAAAAAATTTTATCAAAATAATTATCGACGAAAGGGGTATTTGTTATCGCACATTTCTTAAAATTAAAACCGGTTAAATATTTTTCCGACTCCGGCGAGATATCGCTAAAAACCATATTAATGCCTTTTTCTTTATCTAACAGAAAAAAACCCACCGTTCCCTTGCCACAGCCTATATCCAAAATATTATCGCCAGGCTTTGGCGGCATGAATTTTTCAATCAAACCGAATTCATCCTTGAATTTGGGCGAGCGAAAATTATCCGAGGAAAGCTTGGAAAAATATTCTGCGCCAAAATTTTCATCATTATTATCTTTTTCCATCTTATTATTTTTTTTCAATTATAAATATTAATTGCTTTAAAAATATTGTGTAATGAATATTAATTTTTTTCAAGGCTATCATCACTGCTTTTTTTATAGGCGAAGATCCGGTCATATTTTTATAATGCAATTTATAGGCATAAAGTGACTTTTCCAGCATCTTTATAATATCAAAATAAGAGTAAAAGTGAAGATTATCATATTCAAGCGGACTGCGCTTCAGAATTTTCAAATACCAACTGGCCAAATCAGGCGGCAAATAACTGACAAAATAAGCCAAAGTATGGGTTTCTTTCGGATAATATTTATTGGGCAGGGATAAAAATAATTTACCCTCCGGTTTAAGAACGCGCAACATTTCTTTTAGCAATTCAGCCGGCTGGCTGACATGCTCTAAAACGCTGGCGCAAATGACGTAGTCAAAATAATCATCGTCATAAGGCAACTTGCTGCCATTATAAATTTTAAAATCAATTCCGGCGCCATTGGCAGCCGCGTTGCGTTCCGCGATATTTTTCAATTCCGGATCAACGTCCACGCCTGACATAATCGCCCCGGCGCGGTTAAAAGCTATGGCAATGCCACCGCTGCCGAAACCAACGTCTAAAATTCGCTTATCTTTTACCGTGCCCAGCCTATCAAGGAAAAATTCAATCAATTTTTCCCCGTCCTGAATCTTATTTTCCCAATCGTAAATTTGTTTTTCCAGCTCTAATCGGCTGGCCGCAGGATAATGCCCGGCAAAATACTTTTGTGCTTCTTCCTTAATGTTTATTGTTTGAGACATATTCTTGAATTAAATACTCTTCCAATTTTTTTATATAGCGCGGCAGGCCATAGCCTTCGGCCGTAGCTTTGGCCGCTTCAGCCAAGCCGGCTCTTAATTCGCCGTCTTCCGCCAGTTTGATGATTTTTTCCGCCAAAGAATTCGCGTCTTCAGGCTCAGCCAATAAGCCGTTTTTTCCGTCAACAACCGCTTCCGGAACGCCCCCCACTTTGGTCGCCACCACCGGACAGCCCGCCGCCATGGCTTCAAGCATGGCGATCGGCTGGCCCTCCCAAAGCGAAGAGATGACAAAGAGATCCAAAATCAACAGCACCGTTTTGATATCGCGGGACGGGCTGATGAACACTCTGTCTCCGATATTTAAATCAGCAACCAGCTGTTTTAGCTCCGCTTCCATCGGGCCGTAGCCCACCAGCAGGAAATGGATATCCGGCCGATCGATTTTTTTTAAAATTTCCGCCGCCGCTTTGATTAAATAAACCTGGCCTTTTTGCTTGACGAACCGCGCCACCGAACCGACAACGAAACTTTCGGCCGGCAAACCGAGAGACGATTTTATTTTTTCCTTGTCAGGAATCTTCGGCTCGGTTAATTCAATCGGATAAGGCAGGATAGCAAATTTATTCGGGTTGATTTTTTCTTGCTTTGAGGTAAAATCCAAAATCGCTTGCGAATCAACGAATATTTTTGCGGTTTTTTTGGCTAAAGCGCGATCAGCCAAAATCTTCCACCACTCTTTCTGCCAGTAGATGTTATGTTCAAAGATAAAAACAGTTTTTACGCCGCTAAAATAATTAAGCGTTCTGATAATGAAGTTGGCTTCAAATAAATGGGTGCATAAAATATCAAATTTCTCCCGCCGCAAGAATAAAAACACCTTAAGCCAACTAAAAATATCGTACGGCCCTTTAAAATGAAACTGATGGCGGGGAACGTCCGGCAACCCCGCCAACCAAGCGTCATAATTATGCGGACCGGAAGAAAACAGCGTGCCTAAATGCGGCTCAAACTTGGCTTTATCAATATTTTTCAATTGATTGATGACTAATTTCTCCGCGCCGCCAATGTTAAGATTTCCAATGGCGAATAAAATTTTAATTTTTTTTGCCATAAATACTCTAATATTTTATCTTATAGATATCAACAATCGGGCCGTTTTGCTTTAATTTCGGCAAATTAAACAGCGGATTATCAATCGCGTCACCTAAATCCATGCCAATATCATCTTCTTGCGCCGCGGCCGGGAATCTTTTGATTAAGATAAAATTTTTACCGCTTAAATTAAATTTTGCCGATTTATCCCGCCAATAATTATAATTAGCCTTATCCACCCAGCTGATAATCGCGTAATCAAATTTCTTTTCCCTAAGATCGGGCGGAACTTCTTTATAGTAAAGGTAGGTATAAATATAATAATTCGGCTTGGGAAATACCTCATCGGGCGAACTTAAAAGATAAGCGCGTTTTTTCGTAAACAGGGAAGAATATTTTTTAATGTCAGTAAGCGTCTGCCGATTTTCATTAAGCTCCAAGTGGTTATCAAAATTCATGATGCTCGCGCTCGGAGGCAGGTTATTGTAAATCCAGCCGGCGGCTTCCGACCGAGTCGAGGGCAAAAGGAATTTGTAATCCCATAAAAGCGGCGGAAGCAAGGACAGGAGGCAAACCGCCGCGATAACAGTGCCGATTATTTTTTTGTACCTAGTTTTTTCATAAAGCCAGTTCAGACCAAAAGCGGCCAATAAAGCCAGCAAAGGAATCAGGGGTAAGAGGTAGCGCGAAACTTTTATGCCGATTGAGCAGACGGCCAGAAAATAAATAATTATAAACGAATAAAAAATTATAAATAGCTTGCGGCGGCTGAAAAACATAACAATTGAACCGAAAAAAGCGGTAAGCCAAAGTAAGGGCTCGTTTTGCCAAAGGGAAACAAGATAATAAATTACCGACTGGGAAAAAGTGCTTGTGCCAGCGGCCGTTTCCGAAATCGGCCGATTAACCAGCGGACTAAGCGTTTCCGACAGGTTTAGCATCTTAGAGGTATTAGGCAAAAGTCCGCCCAAGTAATGAGTAAAACCGTAGGTATTGAGAAAGTAAACCAAAACATAAATCATCGCGAATAAAAAATTCGCTGACCAAAAATATTTGTTGAATACAATTTTTTTTAATTTTTCGCTATTATTTTTAAAATAGTGGGCGGCTAAAAATGAAACATAAGTAAAAATTCCCACTACGTGCGTGCCGAAAGCCAGACCTACGCCCAGGCCGCATAATAAATAATGCTTAAGTCTCGGCCGATCCGCTTGATAAAAATCAGCTATAAAATAAAAGGCCAGTAAGATAGTCATAACTTGCAACGGCCAAATCCTGGCAAAATGTGACACCTGCACGAACAACAGGCTGGTGGACAGAAAAAATACGGCCAATAAAGACACGCGCTTGGAGTTAAATAATTTTTGGCAGATTTTATACAATAAATAAAGGCTGACTAAGCCGGTTAAAACCGAAATAAACCTGCCTAAAGGCAAAAACCTGGCGAATTCAATTTGCCCGAATTGCTTAAGCGCCGCCGCGCTGCCAAACAGGCCGGATAATCTGAGCCAGACTAAAAAAATCAAAAAAAACGGCAAATACAAATACGCTCCCAACCCTAAATGATAAAACGACGGATAATTCGGCCGAAAACTGTGGTCGGAAATCATTTTTAAGGTAGCGGATAAAAGCGGCGCCTCGTCGCCGGTCGTGTTAAATAAAGAAAAATTAAAAAAGATCCCGCTTGAAGCGATCAAAAAATAAAAAATCATGATTATGGCTAAAACATTTTTTTTGATAAAATTTAAAAAAATCATAATTAAATATTTATTTACTTATTTATTTGACAAATTCCTGTCCGCTTAATTTCTAATAGTCCGCCCACCGCGGCTATGATCAGCTGCACGGTAAAAAAAGAAAATGATAAAGCTAAGGCGGGTTCGGGCGCGATTTTAAAAAAACCGAGCAGTCCGACCAGCGAAGCTTCTCTCAAACCTAAGCCGCCGATAGTTAAGGGCAAAACCGTCAGACCGCCGACTACCGCGGACAGCCAGCACCAATCCGGAAAAGAAATACTGAATCCGAGTCCGCGGCTTAAGACAAAATAAACCCCGACTTGCGCCAGCTGAAAAAACACGCTTAAAAACACGCTTAAAAAAATTATTTTTAGCTTGCCTGAATATAAATGCCAAGCCTCAATCAGGCGAACAGCCGAATTTAATATTTTATTAAATCCGGCCGACAAGTTAAGCCTAACCTTTAATAATTTTAGCAGACTTTCTCGGATTAAAGCCAATCTTACTGAAAAAATAAAAATCGCGCAAAGTAAGGACGCAGCTGCTACGCCCAAGCTTAAACTTTCAGGCAAAACCGATGGCGATAGCGCCAGGCCGATTAAGGCGACGATTGACAGGCCGATAATGCCAATTATCTTATCCAAAAGAACTGACATGGCGATCTGCTCGGCGTCGCGTTTGCCTTTGCCGAAAATATAAATTTTTGCCGCCTCGCCCACGACTTGGCCGGCGGAAATTACGGCGTAAAACTGACTGATAAAGCTTAACTTGATCAATTCGACGAGCCGCTCATCGGGCAAAAACAGCTTCCAGCGCACAGATTTTAAAAACATAAAAAATAAATTCAAAAAAACCGCCGATAAAAATAAGGCGGGAGCAAGCATGGCGATGCTTGATTTGATTTCTTCGACATCGCTGCGGTATAAAAACCAGCCGATCAAGCCGGCGCCAACTAATATTTTAAAGAAAATTTTTATGGCTTTTCTGTTCATATCATTCAGCCGTCAGGCTAAAAACGCGATTTAAAAGGCTTTCATTTTCGCCGGACGAAAAAATTTGTTCCGCTGGTTTAATTTGATTCTTTATTTCCTGGACCGTAAAATATTTTGAGCTGGGAATAAAATTAAATGAGTTTTTTCCAGCGCAGTAAAAATTTTGCCGCCTGACTTTAGCGCCGATTTTATCGCCAACTCTAATTTCCCGCTCGGAAAAAATAAATTCCCGCTCAAACGCCAAGCCGGCCGGATTATGTAAGGTGATCATTTTTTTTCTTAAGAAGCTTTTAAGCAGAAGCTGGACCGAGTCAAGCCGGCCGAATAATAATTGCCAAAATTTAAAAGCTACCATGAGCGGCGTTTTTAAAAGCGGTTCCTTCGCCGGCTTAAGCCAACCGCTCGTTTTTAAATAGCCCGGTTTAGTTTCAATCTTATTGTTGTAATCAAGCGCTCCGGCGATTAGTTTATTCCCCTTAAATTTAATTTCCGCGCCTGAGTCAAAATATTGGCTCCCGGCCGAATATAATCTGAATGACCCGCCTTTATATAAATTAGCCGTAAAATAATAGTTGCTGTTTTGAAAGATTCTCAGGCCTGAATCTTTAAAAAATACGTCCAACCTCCTGTCGCTCAAATAACCGGCGATATCAATCAGCTGGCGGCTGTCTAAATAAATTCCGGCCTGAAGCCAATTATATAAAATGTAGCAGAGATACCGGTCGTCGAGCTGACCTGGGCCGACGCCGGCGCCGGCCTTAAGAGAGGCCAAGCAGAAAGCGGTGACTATTTCCGCGTTTTTATCCAGCGCGGCCAAATAAGCAAAACCCGAGGGAATGACATACTCGGTATTGCGCGACATGTATTCTCCGCCGGCGGTTAAATTGGGGTGGAGAAAATTAGTTAAAAAGGCGTTGGCCTTTTTGACCATGTTTAAAACTTTTTCTTCGCCGACGAGCTGATGATATTTGGCCAGATAATCGATCATCAGGGATAAATAGCCGAGATCCGGTCCGCCGTATTCGCTCCACCAGCCTTCGGACGATTGGGCTTTTTCAATAATTGCCAATTTTTCCCGGCTGGCCGATTGATAAGCCGAATTGCCGGTCAAAACGGCGATTTTGGCTAAAGCTAAAACGCTGCCCGCCAACTGATTAAAAACCAAAACTTCGGAATGTCCAATCAGCCAATCCGCCGCTTTTGCCAGCCGGCTTATTATCTTGTCGCAGTCTTTAACCCTGTCTTTTCCTAAAACCATCAGAGTTTCCGCTAAAGCCACAGCCACGAATGAAGTACAAACAAAAGATTTCTCATTCAAATACCATTCGTTAAACGAACCGTCGTTATTCTGAATGGACAAAGTAAATTCCAAAGAGGCGTTAATCCAAGCCAATATTTTATTATTGCCATAATAAACATTGCCGTAAAAATCATGTGCGTAAAGCAGGGCTAAAGTCAAGGCGGCTTCCTGGTGGCGCGCGCAACTTATATCGTTGACGCGGTAATGCCAATAAGCGCGGTCAAAAGAACCGTAGCTTTCGGACAGCGGATTACGGTTCAGCTGGCCCAGCAGGCGTGGAATTTCGCGCAAAGCGGCGGTTAAAAAAAGATTAGTTTTTATTTCAGCCATATCAATTTTTTTCGATTTTTTCGTTAATCACGTAGTTTTTTTTGTCCGGACTGCTTTGGCGAATTAACAGCTCGCCCAGACAGCCGAGAGAGAATGACTGCGCTCCCACGAAAATCAGAAGTATGCCGAGAAACAAAAGCGGCCGCGAACCGATCAAAGCTCCTTCAAAAATTTTTATAAAACTCAGGTAAAGCAAAACAATAAAACCAAAAAGAGAAATAATCAGGCCGTAAAAGCCGAAAAAATACATCGGCCGGTCGATAAACCGCCGTAAAAACAACAAGGTGATAAAATCAAACGAACCGTTAACCAATCTTTTCAAGCCGTATTTTGATTTGCCATGCAGCCTCGGCCGGTGATTGACTTTTATTTCGCCGATTTTAAAGCCCAGGTCGGAAACAATCGCCGGAATGTAGCGGTGCATGTCGCCGAACAGCCGCAGCCGCTTAACCACTCTTTTTTTATAGCCTTTAAAGCAGCAGTTCATATCGTTAACTTTGGTTTTGGTGAAATACTGGGTAACGCCGTTAGCGATCAGCGAGACCAGCCTCCGGCCAAAGCTGTCCAGTCTTTTATATTTCCAGCCGCAGACCAAATCATCCCCTCGCTCCAATATTTCGATAAAGCCGGGAATTTCTCGAGGATCGTCCTGCAAATCGCCGTCCATGGTAATCAGATAATCGCCACTCGACTCGTTAAAGCCGGCCTGCAAGGCTTGTGATTTCCCAAAATTTCTGGTAAAAGAAATGATTTTAAGCGGAGATAATTTTTTTAATTCAGACAAAGTGCCGTCGTTTGAGCCGTCGTCAATGAAAATTACTTCATAGTTATAAGCCGATTTGTCCATGACCGCCTTGATTTCCGCGTGTAATTGCCTAACTGATTTTTCTTCATTGTAAACCGGGATAATGATTGATATTTTTTTCATAAGTTTAATTATAAAATTTTTTAACCAATTTATCGGTCAAGGGCAGAAGGATTTTTTTTAGAAAATCCGGCAAAACAAAATAAATTCTTTTAAGCGCCCGCCTTAGATAAACTGCGCTCTTGATTTTTTCGCGCGGCCAAATAAATTTATTGGCCGCCCAAATTTCCTCGGTCTTATGCCGGCGCGGCATCTCGCGGGCCGGAGCCGCCGGATAGCCGAAAATAACGTAAGCGATCGGCGTATAGGCTCCTGGGATGTTAAAAATTTTACGCAAAGTCCTTTTATTTGGCAGATGGCAGATCCAGCAGCCGCCCACCCCTAAGTCATGCATGGTCAACAGCATATTCTGGATGGCGGCGCTGCCGCTTTGAATCCAGTCGCGATACTCCAAATTATCGCTCAGAGCCGAATGATATAAAACCAAGAGGCCGTAAGGCGCATTTTTTATTGCGTACGAACCGCCGGCCTCGATAATCTTTTCTTTGATCTTATCGTCGTCAACAAAAATGAATTTCCAGCCTTGCGTGTCACAATTAGTCGGCGCTTGCGCGCCCGCGGCGATAATTTTTTCCAAAATTCCCGCTTCCAGCTTGCGCTCGCTAAAACGCCTGACGCTTCTTCTGGTTTTTATCGCTTGCTCTAATTCCATATGATTAAATTTTTCTGATTATTTTATTTATAAAACTGCCAAGACTATGATTGTTGATTACGATATTCCTCATGTCCCGGCCCAGTTCGCGGTATTTTTCCGCCGGCAAATTAATTATCCATTCAATTTTTTCCGCCAATTTACCAAAATCCTTTTTTCGGTACATCAGAGCTTCCCGATAATCGCCAAAAACTTCCAGCATCGCCTCGTTACAACTCAAAACCGGCAACTCGACCGACATAGCTTCAACCATAGCTTTATCCAAGCTACCGGTCTGGCCCATGTTGGCAAAAACGGCGGCAGCCTGCAAAAATTTTAAAATTTCTTTGTTGGCGACCGGGCCGATAAATTTTATTTCCTCGGTTAATTTTTTTGCTTTTACCAGCTTAAGCATATTTTTAAAATAATCTTCATCCGACTCCGTGGCCGGACCGCCGATTATTTCAATGCTAAACTTTATATTTTTATTTTTTAAAATCTCGGCTGCCTTGATTAATGTTTCATAATCCTTGGATGGCGAAATTCTGCCGATAGAAATAATTTTATTTTCGACTTTTGCCTTTAAGCTTTTTGCTTTAAACTTTTCCGTATCAATCCCCTGGCCGATGATGTTGATTTTTTTACTGTTTATCCGGCAGCCGCTGTTAGTTGAGGTAAAAATGATGTGCGTTAACCTTTCCGCGGTTTTAAGCCCTAGCGGCGCATAGCCATGAGCATACCATAAACCGATTTTTTTACCTAATAATCGCCAAAATATACCGCCTAAATTAACATACTCATAATTCATGTGCACAAGCACTTTATCATAATCCGCCCGATATTGCCATATATATTTATAGAAATTATAGACGTATTTTAACTTTGATCGACCGGTCTCTTTGCCCAGACTTAAGACCCTGACGTTGGCCGGCAAGCCGATCTCGCCTTTTTTCAAACAAATTACTGTGACCTGCTCGCAATTTTTAGCAAACTCGGCAATCCAGCCGTGCATGAAGCCCAGCACGTCGTCATTTAAATCAACTATTTGCGTTAAAATCAATAATTTCATAAAATTATTTTCAACCCCCATGATTTTTTATATTTATCAAGATAGTCGCTTTTTGACGGTAAATTTTTTACGGCTTGCCGCGCCTGTTCAATAATTTTCAGCCTTAACGGTTCGTCCGCCATCAGCCTTAGGCTGGCGCGGCTTAAAGCTTCCGCGTCTCCGACCGGCGCGACTAATCCGGTTTGGCCATCAATAACCAGCTCGCCGGCGCAGCCGACGTCAGTCATAACCACCGGACAACCGGCCGCCAGCGCTTCCACTACGGCCATGCCCCAGCCTTCATAATTCGAGGTCAGTAAATATAAGTCCGCGCCTTTATAGTAATCGGCTAAATCATGCGCCCATGGCTCGACTATTACATTATTTTCCAATCCGAGGCGCTTTATTTTTCTAAAAATATTTTCTTTTTCCGTTCCCGCGCCAACGATAACCAAGCCCAACCGCGGCTGATTTTTTATTACCTCCGCCACCGCTTCCAAGGCTATGCTGATATTTTTTTCCGGACTTAAGCGCGACGCCATTAAAATAATTTTTTCAAACCGCGGATATTTCTTTTTTAAATCGTATTTTACCGGTGCTTTAATAAATTTTTCAACATCGGTAAAAATCGGCAAAACAAAAATCTTTTTTTCCAAAACCCCCCGTTTTAAAAGTGATTGTTTAATGCGGCTACTTACCACCCTTAAGCCGTCGGCTCGGCCAATCAGTATCGCGGCCAGCGCGGCTCTCAAGCTATTAGCCAAAGACTGCGCGCGAAAATAGGGGCTAAACACATCGGTATGAATCTGCAGCTGCAGCCTGATTTTATAAAACTTGGCGATCAGGACGCCGGCTAGGCCGGTTTCAAACGGATCTTGAGTAAAGATTAAATCAATTTTATTCAGCTTTAATATTTTTCTAGCCAGGCGCCAGGTGTCAAATAAATAACATAGGCGGCTAAAAGAATTAGTCGGGTAAATAAACAGCCGGTTTTCAAAATCAATGGGCGCGAATTTATTTTTTGTCCAGACTAACACGAACATCTTATCAACCAATCGGCTATACTCTTTTAAGCGCGCCAAACTAGCCGAGTTTTCGGAAAATATGGCCTTATCTAAATTAATGACTAATAAATTCATGGCTTATTTCTTCAATAAATTATAAATTTTTCTCATAGCTCTGCCGATCCAGCTTTTTTCTCGAAGCGCCACGCCGGCCAGATATTCTATTAAATAGATGTCAAAAGGCAAAGCGAACCATCTATGCTTAATCCTCCACTCAAACCATTTATTTACCGGCCCGAGTCTTAGTTTTAAGAGCTTAAAATATTCACGAATGCGCCAGACCCGCCGGCCGTCGGTCCAGGGATTAGAAAAATCTTTCCTGAAACGGTCAATCTTGCCCCAGTCTTCGGTTTTCTGCGGCGGCTTAAAGCCCTGCTTAATCGCGAAGTCATACATCAAAGATCCGGGATAAGGCATATAAGCGCCCAGCGAAAAGGCCGCCGCCCGAGGATGGATCTTATAAATTTTATAAAGCAAATCAATCGTAGCTTCAAATTCTTCTTTAGTTTCAGTTGGCAAGCCGACAATCACCGAATAGCTGGCCGGAACGTCGTATTTGGCCAATATTTTTACCCCGTTAATCAAACGGTCAACCGTAAAATTTTTGTTAATCAGTTTAAGTAGTCGGTCACTACCCGATTCTATGCCGATTAACAGGTCAAACGTCCGGCTCGCCTTAAGCGCCTGGGCGATATTATCATCAATCATGTCTATTCTTACTTCAAGGTGCGCCGGCAGGTTAATCCGCCGTAAAATTTCCAAAGCCCGATTTTTATCAACGAAAAAATTATCATCGTAAAATTTTACCGCGTCAATCCGGTAATTTTTTTTCAAAAACTCAATGTCAGCCGCTACCCGGTCAATCGACCAGGCGCGCCAGCGGCTTTGATTAAAGGCCCGGTTATAGCAGAAAGCGCAGTTAAAGGGGCAGCCGCGGCTGGCTTTATAAGCGATTACCCGTTCAAATTCATTCAGCCTGAAAATATAATTTTCCAAATCAATCAGGCTGAAATCCAGCGGCCAATCATCCAAATTTTTTATCATCGGTCGGGGCGGATTGATGATTATCCGGCCGTTTTCTTTAAAGCCTAAACCCAGTATGCCGGACAATTGTTCGCCAGCTATCAGTTTTCGGGAAAATTCCACCGCCGTTTCTTCGCCTTCACCCACTATGACATAATCAATATAATTTTCATTTAAGCATTGTTCGGGCAAAAGCGACGGATGTATTCCGCCCCAAACTATTTTCAGATCCGAGCGCTCTTTCAATCTCTTTGACATATTCGCGCTGTGCATAGTTTGACGGCCGGTCATGACGGAAAAGCCGACATAAAGCGGATTTTTTGAAATGATTTGCTCCACGGCAGCCTCAATCTCTTTTTCGCTGATATTGACCAGCTCAACCTCAAAACCAAACTTTTTTAAAGCGCTGCCCACGGATAAAATGCCAATCGGCAATATTTTTTCCGAATGATCCTCTGAGTGATTAATTTGTACTAAAATTATCATGTTATTTTGTTATAAACTTCTTGGCTAATTTGAATTCAATCGGCCAGGCAAAAAATTTCAGTTTCCATCTTAGCTGGCAGATCAAAACAAAAGCTAATTTTAAAAATTTTTGCGCTTTAACCGACGAACCCATGGCGCTGTTTAGGCTATGCGCGCCGAAGCGCACGTAAGCTTCCATGGAATCAACAAAATCTTTATGCTTAACCCAATTAAAATTTTTAACCTGAAGGTAATTTAGCTGGTTTTTCGCCAGATGGCTCCAGGCTTCTAAAGATTCAGGCGCGCTCCAGCCCGAAGCCGTACATTCCAGATATAGCTCCGACCCCGGGTAAGGCCGAAAGGCCTGCGGCCCTAATATTTGCACTTTGCCGCTTAGCTTAATCAGCCGATCGATTAAATTTAAAGTTAATTTCATGTCGCTTTTTAACTCTCCGGGCAGCCCGACCATGAAAGAAAATTGGGGGATGATATCATGCTTTAAGCATTGCTTAGCGGCGTAAATTATCTGCTCGGGCGTTATATCTTTCTTAATTTTATCCAAAACGATTTGCGAGCCGGACTCAGCGCCGAACGATAAAAGATAGCAGCCGGATTGCTTCATTTTTTTCATAAAATCATCGTCAACCATGGCGGTACTGATATAATTGGCCCGAACCGTCGTCTCCCAAGGAAGCTTAAGTCCCCGCTCAATCATGCCGCCGACAATCGCTTTGGCCCGCTTAATGTCAACGAAAAAATTTTCGTCCCAAAAACGCAATTTTTTATTTTTAAAATACGGCTTATCATTAATAATTTTCAAATCAGACAAAACTTGCTCAACCGTCCGCGGCCGCCAATTATTTTTTAAAATAGCGTTGATGCAAAAGGTGCAGCGATGCGGACAGCCGCGCGAAGTTAAGGTCGGAATCAAGCTTAAATTTTCTAAAATTTCCCGGGGTTCAAGCTCCCAGTTAAAAAGCGGCATCTTCTCCGGCTCAAGCGGCCTCTGTGGCGGATTGATTTTAACCGCCGCGCCGTCTTCGTAGGCTATGCCTTTAACGTTTTTCCAATCCGCTTCGCACGCCAGATCGTAAACCGCATATTCGCCGTCGCCTATAACTACGGCGTCAATCAGGCCGTGCCGGGCGGTTTGCTCCGGGAAAAAAGTCGGGTGGGCGCCGCCCCAAATAATTCTGCATCGCGGATTAATTTTTTTTGCCAGCTCAGATAATTCCAGCGCTTTCGGTATCTGCATAGTCATAACCGAAAAACAAATCAAGTCGCTGGCCGCGGCTTCCTCTTTAAAAATTTTTGGGAAATTTTTCTGCCTGACGCCGTCAACGATTTTTACCGGCACGCCTTTAAAATCCAGATAAGTCGCTATGCTTAACAGGCCGACCGAAACCGAGCTATCGTAATTGTCTTTGGCGATATTAAATGGCGGATTTATTAATAGAATTTGGTTCATGTCTTATTAAATATAAATATTTTATAAGCAAAATAACTCTCAAGAGCAACCAAGCCGCTGGCGATAACCTGCGCCAGCATATACCAAATTTTCAAGCCGTCGACCAGCACGTACATTAAAATCGCGTTCAAACCCAGGTTAGCCGTCGAAACGGCCAAAAAAACGGCCATTTGCCCATACATTTTTTGCCTGCCGGAATCATTAAAGGTCCAAAATTTTTGCAGAAAAAAACTTACGAAAAATGAAAGGATGAAAGATAGGCAGGCGGAGATTAAATACCAAACGCCCAAAAGATCCGTAAAAAAATAAAGCAGGGCCAAATTGGCAAAAGTGCCGATCGAGCCGGCAATCAAATATTTAGAGACTTGCTTATATTTTAGGAATAAATCAATCATTTTTTCAGATATAAAATTATTGTCTTCTAGCTCCGAAACGGATAATATGCCAGATCGCGGCCAAGCCGTCAGGCCAGCCGATTTTTTTCCCTTCCCCGTAGGTCCGTCCGTCGTAACTTACGCCGACTTCATATAGCCGCAATTTATGTTTGCCGACTAGCATTGTTATTTCCGGCTCGATGCCGAAACGGCAGGCGGTCAGGCGAGGTTTTATCAAATCGAGCGCGCGGCGGGAAAAGACCTTATAGCCGGTTTCCATATCACTTAAATTCAAATTGCTCAGCAGATTGCATAAAAAAGTCAAAAAACGGTTGCCCTGGTAATGCCAAAAGTATAAAACCCGCCTCGCCTCGGAACCGATCAAGCGAGAGCCGTATACCACATCGGCCCTGCCGTCAATTATCGGCTTAATCAGTTTAGGGTATTCTGACGGATCGTATTCCAAATCAGCGTCCTGAATAATTACTATGTCGCCCGTAGCCGCCGCGAAGCCTCGCCTCAGAGCCGCGCCCTTGCCGCGATTTATGCCATGGTAAAATATCTTATATTTATCTTGGGGCAGGTTTTTAATAATTTCTCGCGAGCCGTCGGTTGAATAGTCGTCAACCAGAATAATTTCTTTTTCCAATGGCAGCTCAACCGCTGCCACGCGCCTTAATATTTCTAAAATCGTGTTTTTTTCGTTATATACCGGGATGACAATTGACAATTTCATAATTGATTAGTTATTTTTTCAAAAATATTTTTCATTTTAATTGAAATTAAGCCCCAGTCGTAATTTTCTTTTACCAGCTGCCCGGCGTTTGCCGTAATTTTATCCGACAACTCCTGATTGACCAATAGCTCTTCAACTTTCCGGGCAATACTTTCCGGGTTCTTTACTTGACAGAATAAGCCGGTCTCCCCGTCTTTAAGAAAATCCACAATCCCTCCAACCGGCGTGGCGATAACCGGCAGGCCGGCGGCCATGGCTTCTAAAAATGAAATTCCCATGCCTTCGGATAAAGACGGCCGAACGAACACGTCGGCTATAGCTAGGTACTTAGGCAAATCGTCATTGTCGTAAGCGCCAAAAAAATTAATTCTGTCTGCCAGATTTAATCGCTCGGCCAAATTTTCCAGCATTTTCCTGTCCGGCCCATCGCCTAAAATTAAAAATTTTACATTAGCCGGCAGATATTTCAAAGAGTTTATCACGTCATCAATCGCGTTTTTCTTTACCAGCCGCGAGGCAGTTATTATAATTTTATTATTTTCAGTAAAAGCCAATTTATTTTTTATATCTTTAACTTTTAACTTTAAACTTTCCCGCCTCGACTCGCCGTCTTCGGCGAGGCAGGCAACTTTAAACTTCTTTACGTCTACTCCGTTCGGCACGACTGCCAGTTCTCCGGTATAACCCATCTTCCGCGCCCAATCGGCCAGATAATTGGAAATCACTTGAATATAATCGGCTTTTAAAAAAATTCTTTTAAAAAGCAGCGACACCAGGCGGACTTTCCGCTTGATTTCAGAAAACGGATCCCCTTCCTGAAGTGTTAATAGATAAGGCACATTCGGCTGGCAAGTTTTAAAAAACATGGCGGCAAAGCCGGCAAAAGCCGCCATCATCGCCCAAACGCCGTCGTAATGATTTTTTCGGTGCAACCGGCAGGCCGTCAGGCAAGCCAAAACAGGAAATAAATATTTATTCAGCTTAAATGGCCACTTTACCAGATCGGACATAGCCGGATTATCCGCCGTAAAACCGATTCGATATACATTAACATTGCCCAATCTCTCAAATTTCTGCAGATTCCTGTCAAAGCGCAAAGTTATCAGGTCAAACTGAATATCATGAATGCGATCAGTAATTTCCTTTATGGCGATTTCCGCCCCGCCCAAGTACGGCAAATAAGCGGTAGAAAATATTAATATTCTTTTCGACATAATTATTACTTATATCTTTCCAGCTTTTTTTCCTGCTTATTAAGCAGCTTGGCGTAAGTATATCTGACCTGATTGACGAAACTTTTATTATCCGCCTGTCGGACGATAAAATCAGCGTCCGGCTCGATTAATTTAAGGTTTTTTTCCAAAGAAAAATCCGATAAAAAGACCGAATCGGCCCGCTTGAGCGCCAGCCGGTACATTAGTTCCGCCAATTTAGCCCGAATCGTGCCCCGGCTCTTAATCTCCGAGCGGCTAAAAATCATTAAGAGTAAAATATCCTTAAACATCATTTTGAATAAAATCGCGGCTAGCGCGCCGTAGCTCGACATGACCGACCAGACAAATTTAAATTTATATCTCTTATTAAGCCGCCGGGCCGCGAAGGCGCCGCTTAGAGCTAAAATATATTTGTCCAAGCTTCCGCCAAAGCCCAGCCGATAAATATGGGTGTTACCGATTTTTTCATACTTTGATAAATTTTTCCTTAACTTGGCGGTAACGATATGGAATTCCGTATCCGGCATCTCGCGCGCCAAATCGGCTACCGCCTGTTCGGCCGGACCCAGATCCGGGTAATATTTTATAGTAAACGCCAAAACTCTTTTTTCCGGCATGGGAACAGTTTTAAAATATTCAATCGTTTTCACTAAGCCTTGGCCCAGGGAAATTTTCGGCCACCAGCCTAATTTTTCTTTAGCCAGGCCAATATCCGGACATCTCCTTTTCGGGTCGTCCGTGGCCTTGGCCTGAGTTGTAATTTTTGACTTTGATCCGACGAGTGAAATTATTTTTTCCGCCAGCTCCAGAATCGTCACCTCTTCCGGATTGCCTAAATTCACCGGACCGGTAAAATCATCCCGCTTCATCATTAAATCTATGCCATTTATCAGATCGTCAATATATTGGAAGCTTCTGGTATATGAACCGTCGCCGTACATTACCAAATCTTTTCCGGCCAGAGCGTTAACGATAAAATTAGTCATAGCCCGGCCGTCGTTTATATCCATTTTCGGCCCGTAAGTATTAAAAATTCTGATAATTTTTACGTCCACGCCGTATTCGCGGTAATAATCCATACAAAGCGTTTCGGCGCAGCGTTTGCCTTCGTCATAACAAGCGCGCGGCCCCAGCGGATTGACGTTGCCGTTGTATTTTTCATCCTGTTTTTCGGTCAGCGGATCGCCATAAACTTCCGAGGTGGAAAATTGCATGAGGCGGGCGCGATGAGTTCGCGCCAGCTCCAACATGTTGATCATGCCGATGGTATTGGTCTTAGTAGTATGGATGGGGTCGTACTGGTAGCTGGTCGGCGAACCGGAGCAGGCCAGATTAAAAATCCAATCTATTTTTTCCCTGAAATTTATCGGCTCAATTATATCCCGCTTAAAAAATTTAAAATTTTCGTGTTTAAGCAACTGCTCAATATTTTTAGTCGTGCCGGTAGTCTGCAGATTATCCAGGCAAATTATCTTATGGCCTTCGGCTAAATATTTCTCAGAAAGATACGAGCCGATAAAGCCGGCGCCGCCGGTAATTAAAATTGTTTTTTGTTTCATAAAATTAAGCGGCCAAAGCCTTAAGATTGGTTTCCACCACCCGATCCCAGATAAAATCGTTTTTTAATTTTTCTCCGGAGTTGTTTTTTAATTTTTTTGCTAACTCTTGATCAGTTAATATTTTTTCTAAGGCCGCAAGTAATTCGCTCTCGCGGCCGTAATCAACCAGCAGGCCGTTAAAGCCGTCCTCCACTATTTCCACGTTGCCGCCGACTCGGCTCGCCACGATCGGCGTTTTAAAATAAAGCGCCTCCACCAAAGTATGGGCGATACCCTCCCAATGGGAATACAGAACGAACGCGTCAGCGGTTAAAAACCAAGGGATGACCTGTTTTCTGGCAAGATTGCCGAGCAGTCTGATATCCAGGCCGTATTTGGATTTTAACTGCTCCGCCTGTTGTTTCAAATTGTCATATTCCGGACCGCCACCGATGCAGATAAAAGAAATTTCTTTCGTCCGCTTTTGCAGTTCGGACAGAGTCTTCATTACATGGGACACGCCTTTGCGCGGCACTAGACGCGAAACCGTTATGATAACTTTTTCCTTAAGCTCGTTTTCGCGCTTAAACTTTGCCTTATCAAAATTCTCCGGATAGGGCAGATATTCAACCGAGTTATGAACCACTAAAATCCGCTCTGCTTTCACGCCGAAACTCGTAAGCAACCCCTTAAAAAAATCACTATCAGTTATGACATAGCGGCAATTTTTTAAAATGATATCGCGAAAAAATTTAACCAACTGGTTGCGTAAGCTGATAAAATCTTTCTGGAATTCAAAAACGTCTTTATCGGTTAGGCCCATATTGTTGGCCGTCTCCCAGGCCGAATCACCGCTGAACCGGGCGATCTGCTTTCGCCCGAGTAGCCGGCTGGCGATCGTCGCCGCCAAACCCGGCCAATAAACATCCAGGCTGTAAATCTGGTCATTATTTTTCGCCAGCCGAAGCGCGGCCCAGACTAATTTTATTATAGTTATAATTTTATTGGTTTTTAGAGAAATCCGCACGACTTTATAAGGCAAATCATCGGTTTGATCGCCATAAGTCAAGACCGTGACCCCGTAGCCGCGCTCCATTAAAATCGGAATTAAATTAGCCAGCAAAGCCGCCGGTCCGCCCGATTCTGGCGGAAAACAGCCGGAAATTATTAATAACCTATTTTTTAATTTCGCCTGCTCATCCATAATAAAATTTATTTTTTACAATAATCCTCATACCAAGCCAAAGTTTTTTCCAAGCCTTGTTTTAGACTGACTTTAGGCTGATAGGCTAAAATCCGTTTTATCTTCTCAATATTAGCTTTGGTCTTAAGCTGGTCGCCGCCGCGCGCCGGACAAGAAATTTTATTGGCGCTTTTCCCGGCCAAGGCCTCAATCAACTCTATCAGCTCTTGGTTGCTATACTCTTGATCCGAGCCCAGATTGAAAATTTCGCCGCGGCATAAATCCGCTTTATCCAAAAACAGAATTAATCCGTCAATGATGTCGCTGACGTAAGTATATGACCGGAAATGATCCAAACTACCCTCGTAAATCGGGACTTCTTGGCCGCTGACCACGCTTTTAACCAGCCTGATGATCATTTTTTCCGGACGTTCTCTCGGGCCGTAAACCGAAAATAAACGAACCGCGCAGACCGGCAAACCGCGCGTTTTATGATATGACAGCACCAGTTGTTCCGCGGCTAATTTAGTAACAGCGTAATAAGAAACCGGATCGGTAGCACCCTCTTCGGTTACGGTAGCAATTTTGCCATAAACGGAAGAGGTTGATACATAAACAAAAAGCTTGAGTGAAGGCAAATTGCTCGCGATTTTTATTAATTTTTCTGTGGCCAGAGTATTATTTCTGACATAAATTTCGTACGGAATTTGGTCGGATATTCCCGGCTGAGCCGCCAAGTGATAAATTATTTCAACACCCCGGCAGACGTCGGCGATTTTATCATCAAGCAAGTCAAGCTCATAAAATTTAACGCCCTGGTCGATAATATCTTTTACGTTTTGCCGTTTTAAATCAATTGAATAATAATCGGTCAGCGAATCCACGCCGATGACTTCATGGCCGAGGCCAGCCGCTCTTTCCGCCAGATGGGAGCCGATAAAGCCGGCGGCGCCGGTAACTAATATTTTAGACATAAACAAATAATTTAGTTTTGTTGTTTCATGGCCCAGGCAATCGTATTTTTTATGCCCTGATCCAATTTAACTTTCGGCCGCCAGCCTAAAATTTTTCTGGCTTTTTCGCTGTTCAGCACGCTTCGCCGCACTTCGCCCAGCCGATTTTTTTCTTTTTTGTAAACAAACTTTTCGCCCGCGGCTTTTTTAACGGCTTTGATTATTTCATTCATGCTGATTTCTTTACCGTTGCCGATATTGAAAACTCCGACCTGATTAGACGCCATGGCTTTCAAACAAGCTTCTACCACGTCGGAGACGTAAACAAAATCCCTGGTTTTTAAGCCATCGCCGTAAAGCACGCTTGGTTTACCAGCGATCAGATTGGCCGTAAAAATTCCGATTACGCCGCACTCCCCGCCTTTATATTGCCTCGGGCCGTAGACATTGGCTAACCGCAATACCGCATGTTTTAAACCATAAAGCTCGCCGCATAATTCCAAGTATCTTTCAGCTGAGTATTTATGGATGGCGTAAGGCGAAAGCGGCTGGATTAAAGTTTTTTCGTCTGCCGGTTTTAAGCAGTCGCCGTAAAGCGCGCCGCCGGTTGAAATAAAAATAACTTTTTTGACTTTATTTTCGCCGCTGCGCTTAAAAACATTCAATCCGCCCATGGCGTTTACCTGATTGTCAAATTCCGGATTGGCGACCGAAAATCTCACGTCAATCAGCGCCGCCAAATGAAAAACATAATCAAATTTTTCTTGTTTGAAAATTTTGCCGATAGCCGGCGAACAAATATCGGCTTTATAAAATTTTGCCTTGGGGTTTAAATATTCTTTTTTACCGGAAAATAAATTATCAATTACCGAGACGCGATGGCCGCGCTTTACCAGCTCGTCAACCAAATTTGAACCGATAAAGCCAGCGCCGCCGGTTACTAAAATTTTAAACATAAATTATTTAATTAGCGGCGAACCGACCGCGATGACATTATAACCGGCTTGAGCCAGTTCTTCATATTTTTGCGCCAACATTCTTCTCCCATCCATAATTAAAGCGCCTTTGGGCAGTTTTTCCATAATCAAATCAGAAAGCCCTCTGAACTGCGGCCAATCCGTGGCAATAATCAAAACTTCGGCTTCGGCCATAGCTTCGGCTTCGGAATTTACCAAATTAATTTTTCCGTAATTTTCATGTTTGGCAAAATATTTTATAAAATTTACTCCGGCTACCGGATCGTAGGCTTTAAGGCGCGCCACACCCTTACCTAACAGAAACTCAGCTACTCCCAAGGCAGCTGAATTGCGGATATCGTTGGTATCTTGCTTAAAAGCCAAGCCTAAGATCGCCACAGTTTTTCCGCTCCAGCTGAAATTCAATTCAGTTTCCGGCCGAGCCATAAAATTATCAAGCTGGCGCTGGTTGGCGGCCAAAACGTCGTTTACTAAATCAGCGGCCGCGCCTTTAACCTTAAGCTGATGAGCCAGCGAGCGCGCGTCCTTAATAAAGCAGCTGCCGCCGGCGAACAGACTGTCGTAAAAGCCCCACTCGCCGATCCGATTATCAGAGATTAAAATTTTTCTAACGTTTTCAAAATGTAGGCCCGGGAATTTTTCGCACACCCGGCCCATCACGTCAAAACAGTTTGCCAAACGGCTGAACAGGATATAATTGGCTAATAGCTTAGACGCTTCGGCTTCGGCCGGACTGGCTTCAATATAAATGATATTAGAGGATTCAACGAAACGCGAATAAATATTTCTAAAAATAGCGAAATCAGTTTCGCTCTCGGCGCCGACCACCACCCGCGGCGGCCTGACCGAACCTTCGATCGCTTTGCCTTCAACCAAAAACTCCGGGTTAGACCCAACGCCGAAATTTTTAACGCCCGCGATTTGCATGATTTCCTTAGTGCGGTTGACCATGTCAATCGGCACCGTGCTTTTATTTACGAGTAAAACATACTGGCTTTGGGCGCCGTTATTTCTTTTCGCTAAAATTTCCGCCAAGGTTTTAGCGGCCGTTTCGTAAATTTCCAGATTGGTCTCGCCCGTGCCGTCGCGCTCCGGCGTGGGCAGGCACATAAAAACCGCTTCAGCCGCCTCCGCGAACTTTTCCGCCTCGGGCAATTCAGAAGTAAACTTGATCCTGGCCTGATTTCTGATAAGCAGGTCGCCCAGGCCTTTTTCAAATAAACAGGCTTCTATTTTGTCCTTATCTCCCGAAGACAAGCCGGCTACCAGCTCGTGATTAATGTCATAAACCAAAACCTCATGCCCAGAGTCCGCGCTGACCGCGGCCGAACAGGCGCCGACAAAGCCTCCGCCAAAATACAATATTTTCATAGTTTTAATAAAAATCTAAAAATAACTAAGTTTAGCTGACTTAGTTAATAGTTGATTTATAGCTTACTATAAGTTATTATTAAATAAAATAGTCCTAAAGTCAACATTAATTCATGAAAAAAATTCTCTATTTCATTACTCAATCCGAATTTGGCGGCGCCCAGCGCTACGTCTTTGATTTGGCCAGTAATTTAAAAACTGATTTTAGCGTGGCGGTAGCCATGGGAGAACAAGAAAAAGACTTAAAATTAGCCAAAATATTACATGAAAACGGCATTAACTATTTTATTATTCCGCATTTAAAACGCAGCATTTCCCCGTTGAACGAAGTTTTAGCGCTCAGAGAGATAATAAAGCTCATAAAACAGCATCAGCCGGACATTATCCACCTAAACAGCTCAAAAATCTCAATTTTGGGATCAATTGCCGCGTTTATAATTAAGTTACGAGTTACGAGTTGCGAGTTGCGAGTTTTTTACACGGTCCATGGCTGGGTTTTTAACGAGCCTTTGCCCGTGTTGCTTAAATGGTTTTACTTATGGGCGGAAAAATTCACGGCTAGATTTAAAGATAGAATCATCTGCGTTTCCAACTTTGATAGGCAGATTGCGCTTAAACGCAACATCACGCCAGCGGAAAAATTGGTTACCATCCATAACGGCTTGCCCCCGATAAAATTTTATTCAATAGAAAAAGCCAAAGAAATTCTGTATTCCCGGGTTACGAGATACGAGTTACGAGATACTAGCCTGCTTATCGGTTCCATCGGCAACTTTTATAAAACCAAAGGCTTTGAATATTTTATAAAAGCCGCCGGCATCTTAATCAATGAAAATAAATTATCAGTCAAATTTATGATCATCGGCGACGGCGCGGAGCGAAAAAATTTGGAAAACTTAATCGCCAAATATAATTTAAAAAATAACTTCATTTTAACCGGGCAAATTGATGAAGCGGCTAAACTTCTGCTGGCCTTTGATATTTATGTCTGTTCCTCGGTTAAAGAAGGCTTTCCCTACTCCGTATTAGAAGCCATGTCCGCCGGTTTGCCGATCTTGTCAACGCGTGTCGGCGGCATTCCGGAAATGATTGAACATAAAAAAACCGGCTTACTCGTAAAGCCAGCTGACGCGCTATCACTCGCGAAAGATATTAAATTACTCATAAAAGATAAAACTCTGCGCGCCGAATTAGGCGCTCGCGCCGAAGAAAAGGTCCAGTCCGAATTCGGTTTGGAAAAAATGGTTAATCAAACCAAAACGCTATATTTATCTTCCTTTTAATTTTCCGATAAACTCTTCAGCCGCGGCTTTAAGCGACGGGTCAACCTGGGCGGCTTTTTCCGCCGCGGCGATCGCCTTTTCCAGATCGCCTTTCTGCTGATAAAGCATGGCAAGGCCGATCCAGGACTTGGCATTAGCCGGCTCCAGATTAGACCATCTTAAATAAAGCGGCAGCAGGCGTGGCAGGTCGTTATTTTTGGTGTAACGGTCAACCGCGATTTTAACCAGCTCCAGCGGATTTAACTCGCCGGCGCCGCCCAAATCAACGCATTTGTCCAGGGCGGCAAAACCTTCTGTTTCTTCCCTTAAATAGATAGCCGCTTTGGCCAAATGACAAAAAGATTCAAAGTATCGCTCGTTTAGCCTAACGGCGTATTTTAGAGTTTCAAGCGCATTATCCTTGTCGTTGCGCGTCAGATAAATTTGCGCTTTTGAATAATAAATCGTCACCCTTCCCGGGCTGGCTTTAATTGATTCGTCAATGGCTTTAAGCGCTCGGTCTGAATAAAAATAAAATTTATTTTGATTGTCGTAATTAACTGAAGCGGCGGTATTTAAAGCTTGCGCTAATTGCATCTGCATCATTGAATCAGCCGGATTAAGCTTTACATTGGCTTCAGCCAGGCTGACGCTATAATCAGCGATTTCTTTGGCTTGCGTTTTATCCATAGCCGCCAACGCGCCCTGGCGGCTGTTTAAGGCGTTAACCAAACTAGCGCGGCTATCGCGGTCCAGACCGGTATTATAGCTCAAAGCTCTTTTGTATTCGACCACGCTGCCAGCTAGATCTCCTTGTGCCAGCTTGATTTGGCCTTTAATCGTGCCATTAAGCATCTGCCACGGCTTAATATTATATTGATAGATAATAGACATAAAAACTAAGCCGGCAACGGCCAGCGACGCCAGTTCGATGTTGGTGAAATATCCGGCGCCGTTCGCCTCTTCAGCTTCCGCTTCACTCCCCTCCACCAGCCAATAAATATAGCCCAAAGCCAGCATTAAGGAAATATAGGTAACTAAAGAATCAAACACAGCCAAATTCTGGATGAAGTAGGCCGTGAATAAGCTTAAGAGTAAAATAAATTCAGTCTTGGAAATTTTCTCCTGTTTTCTACCCTTAAATATATAATAACCGGCGGCCGCGAAAATGAACAAATAGGCCAAGAGGCCGATCAGGCCGGTGGTAGAAGCGATTTCCACCAGATTATTATGAGCCCGGTCAAAATAAGTTTCCGAGGTGGTGTAATTATAAAACGACGGGTCAAAATATTTATCAAAAGTAACGGCAAAGTTGCCATAGCCGGTGCCGAGGGCCAGATGATTGGGCAAATCTTTAAATGCGGCTTTCCAGGAAATCAGCCTGGTCTGGAATGTTACTCCGCTTGAAGAAATCTGGGAAATTGTCGTTAAAATTGAGTTATCCGTGACCAATCGGCTGTTGGGAAAGGAAAAAACCAGCGCCACGGCCGCGGCGCCGATGGCCAAGCCGGCGAAGCTGATGATTTTTATTTTTCGGCTGGCGCCGTAAAACGCGTAGAGAATAAAAAACAGCAAAAAGCTCGCGCCCAGGCCAACGTAGGCGCCTCGGGTATGGGTAACGCTCATGACTAACAGCAGAACGAAAATAGCCACTAAATATAGTGCGCTGACCAGCCAATCTTCCTGCCGGCTCTTTTCTTTCTTCCGCCGCCTGAAAAATAAAATCAGCGCGAAAAAAATATTAAAAATGGCATAGCCGGAAACATAAGCCGTATTGCCGATCGTGCTGATTGGCGTTTTAAGAAGCGCGTATAGGCAGACTAAAACAGAAGCGGCAAGCGAGATGATAAACAGATTGCGCCAATCTTTATAATTTCTAAAGACCGTTATGACGATCAGATAAAACAGGAAAAAATGTATGACCTGAAACCAGCCCAGCATTCTTTCAATGTCCCCCCAAAAACTTAAATTGAAATCAACGCTCGCAAAGGACGAAGCTAAAATCGCGCCGAAAAAAGCCGCGAGGCCGTAAGTGATTAAAGATTTTTTCGGCCTGACTGCCGGATATTTAACTATCATCGCCAGCCAAAAAATCGCGAGCAGCTCGATCAAAACATTAAAATAAAGCTGCTTGGAAGTTATGTAAGGAAAAAGCAAGTTGGTAAAAACTAAAAAAACCGAAACAAAACTTAAATATATTCCAGTCCTTAAAATATTTAAATAAGTTTTTAAAGCCATACAATCACATGTCATTGCGAGGAGCGCCAGCGACGAAGCAATCTCACAAACTATTTACCTGATAATTATCCGTTAGATTGCTTCGCTCCTTTCAGTCGCTCGCAATGGCAAATTACATTATTTTTTATTATACGAATCGTATATCATGTTCACAAAATCCTCATAACCCTTTAATGACTGGGGCGAACGTTCGTTTACGATATTAAGCTCGCTAACCGCGCCGTCGAGATAATTGGTCAAATAATAAACTTTGACCAAATCAATGCGATAATCATATCGGTCCGGCTCCAATTCGAATAAAGCTTGATAATACGGAATGGTTTCGGCGTACCTTTTCTGGTCTAACAGATAACTAATAATTTTCACCCGCCCTCTGAAATCACCGTAGCCGATCTGTTTAATCGCTTGTTGGTATAATGCTTCGGCCTGCTTCGGCTCGTCCTGAGCCAGATCGGCCATCAGCATGATTTTAATCCCGCCGTACCAGGGCAGCTTATTTTCCAGGTCAAGCAACACGGCCCGCGCTTCGGCTTTCTTCCCTTGCTTCGCGTATAAATTATAAAGCAAGTAATACGGTTCCACCCTGGTTGGGCTTAATTTTATGGATTCTAAAAATAATTTCTCCGCTAAATTCAATTCCTCAGTCTCTTTAAAATTATTTAAAATCAATTGCCCAAGGTACATTTTTGTTCTTATGTCAAAAGGGAAATTGGCCGAAGCGAATTCCAGTTTTTCCCGGTCAAGCGCCAGGTATTTTTCTTTAACCTCGGCGTTTACTCCGGTTTGAGCCTCAACCACTTCAAAAGAATTGTTTAACTGAATAGCGGATTCGGTTGAGCCGAACTTATAGCTTAGCGCTTCTTTAAAATTTTCATAAGAGCGGAATGGATCGGCAATGACGTAATAGTAACCGATATAGAGCGCGCGGTTGATTTTAATCGGTAAATAGACAAATTTATAAAATGCGAAAACATTTATGATTACTAAAGCAATAAATAACCGGTTAAACGCCTTATTATCGGGATCAGTTTTTTCCACTTCATATTTTTTTTCCTTAAAGCTAACGAACCCGATCAGAAAAAAATACAGAAGCGAAGTATCAATCATGTCAAAAACGAAAAAATTATGCGCGCCGTAAGCGATCAGCAAGCTGGAAAAAACTGCGAATTGCCAATAATCTTCCCGCCTGGTTTTATAGAGAGAATAAAACAAATAAACGAAAATCGCTAAGTAAGCCGCTAAGCCGATTATCCCTCCGGACATAAGCTTATCCAAATAGACGTTATGCGTGCGGTCAAACCAGTTTTCCGTAATATCAGGCCGGTAATACTTATTATAAATAATATCAAAATTTTCCATGCCCACGCCAAGGAGCGGATGAAATTTAAAATCGGTTAAAGCCATGCGCCAGACAGTCAAACGATTCAGAACGGTCGCGTCTTCAATTGAAATCGTGGCCAGACGCCTAATAAATTCAATCTTTGAATCAGCCAACTGGCCGCGAAAGGCAATAAAACCAGCGGACGCGATAACCAAGACAATAATAACCACTAGCGAATTTCTCCTGAACTTACCAGACAAATAAATCGCGCCGAGCAAGAAAAAAAATATTCCGCCGAGCATTAAGCCTAAAATCGCGCCTCTGGTTGAAGTTAAAAATAAAACCAGGAGATTAAGCGCGCTAGCGCCCAGGGCGAAATAACGGTAATTTTTATCAGTTTCGTTAAAATAGTAATAAACAGCTAGGCCAAAAGCCATTAGCAAATAGCCGGCTAAAAAAGCGGCGTTGCCGATAGTTGAGGTAACGCGGCCGATACCGGCCTCAAACACGGGGAGAATATTAAATTTTTGCGCTAAGCCGTAAAGCGAAACCAGGGCGCTCGAGATTAAAACCAGCCGGATAAAATACAACCAATATTTTTTTTCTTTAAAAAATACTTGGAGTAAAAATAAATATAACGACAAATAAATCAAGCTGACAACGCCTTCCATTCTTTCAAAATCAGACCAAAAACTTTTATAAAAATCCAGGCCGAAAATCGCGGCCGTAAGCTCTAAGAGCGCGTACGCCAGAACCAGTCCCAGCGCCCAATTAAAGCGCGGCCGGTATTTATTAAAATTTAACGCCAAAAGCAGTAAATATACGCTTAAACCCAGCTGGATTAACAGACGGAAAAAAACCGTCCTGGTTATAACAAACGGAAAATAAAGACCCTCAATAAAAACCAGAGCCAAAAATGGCACGGCGTATAATAAAATTCTAGTATATTTTTCAAGTTTTAATTCCAACATGACACATAAGTGTCATTCCGGCCTTGATCCGGAATCCAGATTTTATCGCTTCTAACTTCTTTCTGGATTGCGGGTCGGAGCCCGCAATGACAGTAATAATTTATTTCTCCATCCCTTCAATCCTCTTCTCAAGCACCTCTTTATTCTCCGGCTGTTTCGCAATTAGTTCGCGCAGAATTACTATTGCCTCGTCATATCTTTTTTGGCCTTCAAGCCATGAAGCATAATCGTTTAAAACCAAAACGTCGCTTTCATAGCTTTGTTTTATGGTTTCAATGGCCAGCTTATAGGTAGCTTCCACGTTTTTATCATCGCTCATGGCCTTATAGAAATCCGCCAACTTATTATAGCTTTCCGGAATATACTTATTCAATTCTATGGCTTTTTTATAAGCCATTTCCGCGCTCTTATAAGCCTTCATCTTTAAGAGTACATCGGCGAAATTCTGCCAGGCCACACGCGCCTGGCTCTCCAGTTTTATAGACTCCAAATAGGCGTTATAAGATTCGCGATAATTACCCAAATATTTCTGATATATCGCTAAATTGTTGTAATCGTCTAAAATTTGCTCTTTTTCTTTGGCCGTAGCCAGATCGGCTTTAATCTCAGCGATTTTATTTTCAGACTGCGTGCGCATTTCCCGGGTTATTTCAACCGCTTCTGCCCAAATCAAGCTTTTTTCGTCATCTAATAGTGTAAAACCGGTTTCAAAAGCAGTTCGATCTTTGGCGCTGTTTTTATTAAAATACCAATAACCGCCAGCCGCGATAATTAGGATTAAAATCCCAATTACCGCGATTATATATCTTTTTTGCATAAATTTTATTAAATTATTTATTTCTAAATTATACTTACTTCTCTAATAAAAAGCAACCCCTCCGGAATAAACCGGAGGGGCGCTTTTTATCTGAATTTCAACTAGTGACTTAGAAGCTCTGGCTGGTGGTCATATCCTTCAACAAGAAGCCGTTGGTCCAATCAGTCGTAGCGGTCGTATGAGCGCTGGCCGATCTGTCTGACCAAATGTTGCCCTCGTTGGCAAGGAAAACTCCATCAGCTCCGGCAGTCAAAGCCGTGCTGGTTACACCGGCGGTTGTGTCCCGCGCGAAGCCGATGGTGATTGAATCACCGCTATCGCCGAAGCCGCTGACCGTGCCTTGCACTTCGTAAATCTTGGCAACGGTGCTAATGGTTTCAACGTTATCGCCGGTCGCGCCGGTGTCGTCGCCGACCAATAAGCTGACATTCATGCTGGTAGCGCTTGTCCCGGAAGCATCTGTGTTATTGGTAGACAAGACATTAGCGTCCTGATCCACCAAACGCATAGCGGTAACTATCACACCGCTGGTAACGATATTGAAAGCTAATTGCTTAATATCGATATTGCCCGCGTTGTCAGCTACGGCCGAGAATTTGAACAATCTGGTGGTCGGAGCCGTGCCGGCATCAAGCTTGGCGAAAGTCGGTTTGGTCTTTCTGACAATGAATGTGTTGTTGGACAAGTCGGCATTGCCGGATGAACCGATGGTGGTCTGGCTGGTGCCTGAATCTCCAGCGGCTTTAAAGCCTTCATTCCAATCCATGGTAATCGCGCCCGCAGCGCCGGAAGCACCCGCGCCCGTACCTACAGAAGCCATATCAACATAGACATCAACGTTGGCGGAACCGTTAGCCGGAACATACAGGGTTAAACCCGTATAAGTCGCGGTGGCGTTTACATCTGCCGCGGCAAAAGCCAAAACTTGCGTTGATTCTTTGGCGACTCCCAACTTATCTTTGTACTTAACCGTGATAGCTGAAACTGAAGTCGCGAAATTATTCGGAACTTTTAATTTAAACTGATCAATGGTAAAGCCTTCGTTGGAAGCGTTGAAGGTAAACTGTGCCATGTTATTGCCGGTTGAACCGCCCAAGACAATGGCCGCGGACGGCTTAGCGCCGTTAGTGGTGGTCAATGAGCCGGCACCGACAGTAATGGTCTGGATGGCGTTGGTAATTGAACCGCCGGAAACCGATTTGCTGGTGGCCAAGCCTACGCCGTCGGTAGAGATGTTGGCTATCCATGAACCGGAGTTCGCACCGGCTTTGATGTCGCCATACAAATCAATCACCTTGCCGGCTGAAGCCGCTAAGCTGAAGCTGACAGTGTAAATATTGGAGGTTGAAATGCTGGTTTTAACATCGCCCAAGGCCGCGCCGGTGGCGTGATCCTTCATATACATCCTTGTGATGGTCGAAGAATTGGAGTTGGCGGCGGTTAAGGTAACAGTAATTGAATTTACAGTTACGCCTTCAGCCGCGCCCGCGCCGATCACGAATGAACCCAATTGAGCGTCATTTGTGCCGGCCGCCACTGTCCGGTTGCCGAAGCCTGAAAACTTAGTCGCGGTTAAAGCGGCTGAAGTAATATTCAAGGTAAAAGCATCGGTAGCGGTGGCTGGTTTCGATAAGGTGCTTAACGAAGTCAAACTCTGCGCGTTAGAGCCAGAGACCGAGCTAACGGTAACTAACACGGTTTCTCCGCCACTAAAGCTGGTGGAGGTGGTAGTCTTGACATCGCCGACGATCTTAACTTTAGCAGTCGTCCCGGCCTTTACGATAAAGGTTGAGCCGAAAGTAAAATTAACAGTAGTATTATCAGTCAAATTTTTAGTGGTGCCGACCTGAACGTCGTTAACTAAAACTTTGCCGTTTAAGATACCGCCGTCGCCATGGCCGCCTGTGCCGGCACTAATATTGGCTTTTACATCCAAATTCTGAACTTTAATGTCTTCGCCTGAAGCTGTAAAGTCATAAGTGGCTAAGGTCTGGTTGGTCGCGTCCACGGCCACATCAGCGGTCGGGGAATCGGAGGCTCGGCTGACAGCCAAGTCGCCAGCGGCGATTAACCAATTAGCGCTTGAACCAGGTCTGATAACCGTGAAAGTGCCGGCCTGATAAGGTTCAACGTAAACGTTATAGCTGGCGTCTTTGACGATAATATCCTGCTGGCTCTGGAATGACATGTAGAAGGTTCTGGTTGAACCGCCCACGATATCGGCTCTGACGCTGACCGTCTTGGAGCTGCCTTTAGGAATTACTAAAGGAGTCGCGGCTAAGTCGAAATTAACGATATTGCCGGTGGTCATAGCGGCTACAGTTGAGCCGACCTGAGCGCCGGAAACGATTAACTTAAAGTTCTTTAAGTCAGCCAATTGGATTGAACCGACCGCGGTCATAATCAATTTCTCAACCTTCAATTCCTGGCTGGTGCTCTGTAAAGCAAAACGGAAAACTTCCTGATCATTAGCCGGGGTGATCGAAGCATTAGCTCCGGTCGGAATATTAAAGGAACCGGCGGTAAAGGTCAATTTACCCAAATCAGTGGCATTGGCGGTTGACATCAGGTTGCCTGAAGCCGGGAAAGTACCGCTAACGGCCGCGCCGTCAGTGGTTACGTCCGTGGCCGCGACTACACTGAAGCCAAGAGTCTTGCCCGAGGTAGCGGCAAAATTCATGTCGCCGACCAAGGTAATCGCCTTTGTGGTGCCTTTGGCAACCGTAAACAAGCCGGAGGCGTTGTTAAAGGTGACAAAGTTGGAAGAGATAGCCGAACCGTCGGTCAATCTGGTCGCGCCTTCATAGAGATAAAGGTTGTCCAAATCGCTATCCGCGGAAATGCCGGTTCTCTTGAATTTAATGTTCTTAACTTTCACGTCGCCGTCGGCAGACGCGGTAAAGTTAACTTTAACGAATTGAACGTTGGCCTGGCCGTTGCCGGTCGTGGCCGTAACGTCGGTAATGACAGTCGCGCTAGCCGGGGTGTCCGAAGCCAAAGCTACGGTTAAACCCGTACCCGCGCCAGCCGCTCCGCCGGCACCGGAAGAGGTGTCGATCAAAGTGGAAACAGCGCCGGAAATCTGCGCGCCTTCGGTCGGTTTAGCGATCGTGGCGGTGATGATGTCAGCCGCTTTGAATCTGTTAGCCGCCAAAGTCGCTTCATTGGCGATCTTGGAAGCTGTGCCGTCAGCATTGATATAAAAGACATCGGCTGAGCCGCTGAATTTTACCAAGCTGCCCTGAGGATAAGCGGTCGCGCTAACGGTCGCTGTACCAATTTTGTAGTTGGTAAAGAAAGCGTCAGAAACGTCAATAATCCTCTTAGCCCAAGCAGATCCATATAAAGTATTTGCGGTAGCTTCATCCGGGACGCCCAATAAAGTGCCGCCCGCGGTTACCGCGTAAACTTTCGGATTAGTGGTAATTTTTACTAATTTAGTACCCGGTCTAACAGTAACGTTAGCTCCTAAAGGATATGACTCTAACTCAGATTGAGGAATAGTCACAACTCCGGAGAAGTCGCTGTACCAGGAGAAATAAGTTGACTCATTAGGGAAAACATATCTTTTACCGTCAGCGGCCAAGTAATAAACGGATGATAATCCGCTCATCTTGATCAAGTCACCGGCTGAAGCAGCCGCGCCAGCCTCTGGGGCGACGACGACGCTCATTGATAAGACGGTGACAAAAATTACGCCTGCGGCAAAGATTTTCTTGAATCTTTCCATAGAAAAATTGTCCTTTTTGCTTTTTAAATTATTAAATTAATGCTCGGGCAAATCAACCGGAATCCCGCCTCCCCCACGCTTATATTAATAAGCGCGCGGGGTTGGCAAATTGCATGGATAATTCACCTCCCGACTTACAAACATAAGTGTGGGGGGTTAGCTTGCTGATTTGCTCTAATCCGCGATGATCAATCGCGGAAACATGTAATTTAAAAAGCAATTGATTAATTAATTTAGTAAAGTCTTCGCCAAGACGGCGAATCGACCTTGCCAACTTTACCTTAATCCGCTTAATGCGGATTAGACTATTCGCCATAAAGACGAGCAATCTACTCCGTATTAATTTACAAATTTCCAATTTTCAATTTTCAAACAATTTTCAATGCTTTAATTTTCAATTAAAAATTAATCAGTACTCGTGGCCGTCTCGCTCTCGCCTTTTACCTGGCCGGCATCATCCGCTTTCCCATTAATAGCATTATTCGCCTCCTCCAGCTTATCAATACTTTCGTTATAATTATTCTCATCAAACAGCTTTTCTGCTTCTTCCAATATTTCATCGGCGCGCGGCGCGGTGGAAGTCGCGTTAACCGCGGCTTGACTATTTAAATCAAGTTTCTCCACAGTTTCTTTTTCCACGTCATTGGCCGATTTTAACGGTTCGGAAATTTTCATGCCCTGGCCGCTCTTGCCTAAATTAGCGCCAAAAACTTGCGTCTCATCTTCTTCAGACTGCTTTTCGGCCGCTTTTATGGCAGTCAGCCTATGCTTAACTCCGCTGATTTCTTTTTTAAAATTCTGTTTTAGTTTTTCCACTTTTTTCCCCTTATCGACCGACTCTTTCGGCTCCTCTAAAACTTGAGTTATCTCCTTGGCTCGGTTGGCCGCGAATTCCAGCCCTAACTTGGCTTTATCCTTTTCATCAAAGGTAATAGCCAGCTGGGCTTTCTCACTGACGATTTTCGCGATATATAAGGAGTCGCCTGGTTTGGAATTTTTAGAAGCGTAAACGCCGCCGATACCAACCACTAAAATCAAAACGCAGGCCATGGCCATGGCCCAAACCGGCCTAACCATGTCGTTAAAAATTTTGCCGGGCATAAGATTATCCCAAACAGCGCCGAAGTTTGACGCCTTGAAATCTTCGGTTGAGCCGGCGGAAATTTGGCTATATAAAACATCCCGATAATTTTTCTTCCAATTTTCATCGGGCTTAATAGTTTGCAAATTATTTAATTTTTTTAACAGCTCTTTTTCATTCATAAATCTTTTTTATTTACCAAATCTTTTAACGCTCCTACCGCCCGAAAAATTAATACTCGGACGTTGCCCCTGGTCTTACCCAAAATTTCCGCGATTTCTTTGACCGAAAGTTCGTTGATGAAACGCATTATTATTATTTCACGATATTCATCCTTAAGCTCGGGCAGCTTAGTTTCTAAAACCAGCAAATCGGCCTTGATCTCAAAATCGCGGCTCGCGTCCTGCTTCTCGTCAGTAATCTGGATTCCATCGCCCCCGTCCAAGCTGACGGTTTCACGAGAGCTATTTTTTCGGTAATGGTCAATGATTAAATTCCTGGCAATTTTGTAAAGCAAAGCCTTTAATGTTTTTTCATCTTTCAAGCTGTTGGCCAGAATATAATTCCAAGTTTTTAAAAAAACAGCTGAACATAAATCCTCGGCTTCCTCCCTTGAACCTACCTTAAAATAAACGAACCGATAAAGCTGATCAATATATAAATCATAAGCCTTGATAAAGGCTTGCTTGTCGTTCTTTTTAATCTTATAAAGCAGTAGTTTTTCTTCTACCTTACCTATTTTCATTTAATTATACGTAAAAAATAAAATAGTATTACACTAAATAAAAGAATAATCGCGTTTAACGAAAAATTATAGCTAATTATAGCTGTTTTTTCTCATGCGGGATTCCGTCCAGCCGAGAGTTTATAGCTTAATGCCATATTAACATATAAATGGCCAAAAGACAACTAATCTCGTAACTCGTAACTCGTAACTCGTAGCTCGTAGCCCTATTATAAAATACGAAATAACGTTATTTTGAGTTACGAGCTACGAGTTATGAGTTACGAGACCGATCTCTTGCCTTATTCAAAATAATATGCAAAAATATAATTAATTGCTAACTTAAGTCTACAAAAATGTGGACTATAGTTAATATCTTCAATTGACTAACTTTAGTCCACATAATTGTAGACTAAAGTCATTTATTCAAAAACTTAAGTCCACAAAATTGTAGACTAAAGTATTTATATGCCAGAAGAATTTATTGCCAATCAAGATATTATTAACTCAACGATTTGGCTGTCCGTATCCGAAGCGGCTAAAATTGGCGGGGTACAAAATAAAACTGTCCGCCGTGCCATTCAGTATAATCAAGTAAAATATAAAATTATCGGCAATCGCTACCTAATTGATCTTTTCTCGCTCATAGCCTATCTTCACACCAAGACCAAACTCAAAAATAAATTCAATCAATTCGGCTTAGGCCAATACGTAGAAAAATGGAAGTAATTACTTCCATTTTTTGTTGTCTTAAGGATAACTTTATGCTATAATATAAATAAGAACTAACTAAGACTTATCCCCATGCTATGTCTAGTTTTCTAAGCTATCAGTTAAAACTGAAAAGAGTTTATAATCTCTTAAAAACAATCAAATTTAAATATAACAAATCGGCTGCTTTTTAATTGGCCGATTTTTTCGTTAACAACTATAAATATATTTTATCAATCTAAGCTGTTCAAGGTCGATGCCGCGAGGCAAGCAGCATTAAACGCTTGATAAACTATTAAAAAAATTAATAACCATAAAAATTAATATTCTGTTAGGCCTAAATATTAATTTTTATTAAACTAAGCAATCAAAGACTATGAAAAAACTAATTAATTCAAAACTGTTTTTGCAGGTGATTGTCGCCTCTATGGTAGCAACACTGGCAACAGCGGGTTTTGTCGGTGCGGCTACGACTATCGGCAGCAATATAAGTACGGCTGGCACCTTGTCGGTTACCGGCACCTCTACTCTAACCGCCACGTCCACGGTAAACGGAATCGTCATGGATACCAATAAATTTATTGTTGAAGACACCAGCGGTAATACGACCATCGGCGGCACTTTGGGGGTAACTGGAGCGGTCAGCTTATCAAGCACTCTAGCTTTAGCCGGTTCAGCTTCAACCACCGGCGCGGCAGTATTAAAATCCGCCACCATCAACTCCGACACCGGTGCCATCAGCTTCGGTAATGAAAACCTAACCACCACCGGCACCTTAGCCTCCGGCGCTTTAGCCGTAACCGGAGCTATAAGTGCTACTACGGATATTTCTTTCGCCACCGCTTCATCCACCGGCACGGTCAAATTCGCTGTGATAAACTCCGACACCGGTGCCATCAGCTTCGGTAATGAAAACCTAACCACCACCGGCACCTTAGCCTCAGGCGCTTTAGCCGCTTCCGGCGCATTAACCGTCAATGGTTTTGCCACGACCACAACCGCCGGCATTATCAGTCCTGGCCGCTACACCACAGCCGGACCGACTTGCAACGCCGCGGCTGAAGGCGGCCTTGTCTGGAGCTCAACCAACAAAACTGTTTGTGTTTGCAACGGTTCAAGCTGGATAGCTGCCACATCTACCGATGGCTCTGCCTGTTCATTTTAGTTAATAAAGCCAAATAATTAATACAATTTCTATGAAAAAATTTCTAGTTACTACTGTATTGGCTTTATTATTGGCTATTCCGGTTTTAGCGGCGACCACCGATTTCGTAGCTAACGGCGATATTACGATTTCTTCGGTTACCGGCGACGTAACTGCTGATATATTAATCGCGGATACCTCAAAAGCTGCAAGCTGGTCTTATGACGCAGGAATTTTTACGGTTACCGACCCTGATGAAACCGCCGGTTTTACCGTAAAAACCTCAGATACTGACGTTACGGTATTAGGGATAAAAAATTCCACCGGCGCCTTTGTTGATTGCGACGCGAATACTACTCCTGGCACTACTGAATTTGCATTACCGACCACTACCGGAACTTACACTGTTTTCCCCTCCCTCCATGATTGTACTATCGCTTGTACCCAGCTTGCACAAGTGGCTACATATAATGCTTATCCGACCTGCGGCGCGTTGACATGTAATAACGGTTATCAGCTATCCGGTTCAGGCGCCAGCGCGACTTGCGTCGCACCCGCGTCAGTCGTCGGCGGAGTTCCCGGCGGTACGTCCGGCAGTTCCCTCACTACTCCCGCCACTCCTGCCACTCCGGCTACGCCTGCTACTCCCGGAACCACTCCTGCCACTCCTGCCACTCCGGCTACGCCTGCTACTCCTGCCAGCGCCGCGACTAAAGCGGCCGAGCTGATAAAAAATATCGTAGCTGAAGCCACTACCTTAATCAGCGCTAAACCAATGATTCTGGCAGAAGCTATGGGAGTGAAAGTAGACGACGCGACCGAAACCGCGGCCGAAGCAAAGTACACGGCTAAATTAGTCAGCGGGCTGAAATCAGTTACTGCCGCGGCTAAAGACGCTATCACCTATTTCGTGGCTTACGGCACGCCCACGACTAAAGTTTTAGGCGCGGGCGAACGAGCCGGCGTTGTCAGCTCGTACAAAAAAGCTTTCGGCAAAGTGCCGGCCACTGAAGCGGAATGGTCTGATGTAATTAAAATCGGCAATGGCAGGTGGCCCAGCGTAACCAACGCGGACGCGGAAGCTAGCGCGACCAGCGAATTTAAGAAAGTCTACAAGCGCTCGCCCGACATGAAGCAGGCTAACGACAATGCCGCCGTAACCGTCATCGCTTATGGCTTAAGGCCGGCTAATCGCAATACCAATAGCGAAAAAGCCGCGATTAAGAGCTTTAAAGCGGTTTACGGCCACGCGCCGGTATCGGCTTTAGCTTGGGATATTGTCAGGTCAATCGCCTATTCCGGAGCCAAAAGATAATAAGCCAACACAGATAATATAAAAACACCCCTACTAAAAAGGGGTGTTTTTTATACTTATTTTGTCATTCCCGCGAAGGCGGGAATCCATTACGATTTAATCCTACAAAACCGCTTCTTTGGCCGCTTTAGCCACTTTGAATTTAACCACAGTCTTAGCCGCGATCTTGATCTGTTCGCCGGTTGCTGGGTTTCTGCCCATTCTGGCCGGGCGGTTGATTTTAACCAATTTACCCAGTCCTGGAAGCACGAATTCTCCGCTCTTTTTAACCTCTTTTAAGGCTAAATTGGCTAACTTTTCCATAAAATTAGCCGTGTCCTTCTTGCTCATGCCGACTTCCGTCGCCATGGCGTCCATCAGTTGAGACTTTGTCATTTTTGACATAATTTTCTCATTTATCCCGATTTACTCGGGATTATTAATTATTATGTTTATCTTCTATCTGCATTATACACCATAATTAAAAAAAAGCCAATAAATACGGCTTTTTCTTAATTGGCACAAGTGGAAAATAAAAGTTTAAACTCGTAAGGAGCCACGGAATGCCCGACTACCATAGTAAGATTCCGCGCTGTTGTGATACACGAAGACGCGGTCATAACGACGATCACAAAAAAGTGCGCCGCCAAGTTTTCTGATTTCCGCAGGTGTTTTGACCCAGCTCGATGTTTTTGTATCAAAATTTCCAAGTTGCTGTAACTTTCTATATTGTTCTTCCGTTATAAGCTCAATGCCCATGGCAATTGCCAGATCAATAGCGTTATTTTTTGGCTTATGTTCTTTCCTGGCCTCCAGCGCTTCGCGGTCATAACAAACACTTTTGCGGCCTTTAGGGCTTTCCGCTGAACAATCATAAAAAATGTATTCGCCCGTCTTTTTGTCACTACCAACAACATCGGGCTCACCGCCTGTTCTTTCCATTTCATGAAGTGACCGTATTTTTTCAGCATTGACTTCCAGCTTTTCTTGCACCTTGGCCCAATCAATACCTTTATGACGATCCATGTTTTTCTCAAAACGATCCTTCAATGTTCTGAGCAATTCTTCGCGTTGCTTTTTAGGAAGGGTTGCGTTTGACATAGTTATTATGTAAAAAATAGACAAATTAATTATCGCCTTCATTATAGGCTTTCTCCAGCTCGGCAATATTTATTTTTTTCATTTTCAAAAAAGCCTTCATTACTCTATCTCGTTTAGACGCGTCAGGGTCGGCCAACATTGTAGCAATAATTGTTGGAACTATTTGCCAGGACAAGCCAAACTTATCCTTAAGCCAGCCGCAAATCTGAGCTGACGGGTCGCCACCATCAATCAATTTGTACCAATAGTAGTCGATTTCTTCCTGATTATCGCAATTAACTATAAATGAAATTGCCTCGGTAAACTTAAAATCAGGCCCGCCGTTTAGCGCTAAATAACTCTGCCCCTCTATTTCGAACTCAATCGTCAAAACCTCGCCGGCATCGTGGCCGTGAGTTTCCTTACCGGCCCCACCGTAATATAATATTTTTCCGATTCGTGAATTCTTGAATATTGAAACATAAAAATTAACTGCCTCTTCAGTGTTACCATCAAACCAAAGATTTGGAATTATTTTTTGCATAAAATTTAGTTTATTTATTTTTTAATTATACCACCACGAGTGTTAAGAAAAAATTAACTAAAAAATACTCCAATATTCGATTCCCTCCCAGAGCAAAACAAAAAAGCAGCCGGATTACGGCTGTTCCCCTGACATATCAAGGTATAAAAAAGGGAGCGCCTGCCAACTAGCCGCGCACCCTTGAATAGTTCATTTTCGCCGAAATTGATCAACTCTTAAGCCGCTTGTTTCTCTCGCCGCCTCCCAATAAAGCTTCATTGATTCATCCAAATTTGAGTTCAACGCCATTTTGCCGCACGCCCCGTTTCCTTTGTCTCCGACACTGCCAGAAACGAATATGTCCTTGCAACTAATTTGCCCTTTTAAAAGCTCGAACCTTATTTCCTCCATTCTTGACATTGACACCGGCTGATATTGTCCAAAAGCGTTAGCCAACGTCGGTCTTAAGGTAAAGGGTTTACCTTGAAGCAACTGTATCCATTGTTCGATGATTTCATCAGAATCATTGATGCCGCGAAAGACCGCGTAATTAAAACACACCTCGATGCCGGTCTCATCAAAAAAAGACTGAGCTTCATTCATTATTTCCAAGATTGAGACCTTGTCAGTTTTAGGCATATGCAATCTGCGAAGTTCATTGTTCGGGAAATGAAGCGAAATCTGCAATTGTTCAAATTTATTCTTTACGTCCTCGTTGCCGGTTATTATCTTTTTAAATTTTTTAAAGAGCTTAACCGAGGGTACGGTCGTAGCTAATCTGAATTTTCTCCGCTGGCTGGAAAATTCGATTAACTTTTCAATCGGCCGCAAATTAAACAATGGCTCACCCATGCCTTGCAGCAAGACAACATACGGCTTAAGTCGATATTTCTTCAGCTCTTCCAAAGTCTGGAGCGCCCAGCAAAAATCAGTCAGATTCAAATTGACAATTTTTTCCACGTCGATATGACCCGTAGCGCAATAACCGCATTTCATGACGCAGCCAGTCTGGCACGATACGCAAATTGAAAAATCATCGCCGTCCTTTAAGCTAACGGCTTCAAACTCTCCTCCTCCCAAATCCGGTCTTCTAAAAAAAGCCAGCTTTGCCACATCACCCCATTCTTCGTGCACTAAAACGTTTGAATCCATCGGTACCGAGTAATAATCAAAATCTTTTAAAGAGCCGGCGTCGATAACCATCTTTGGTTTACCTATTTTAATCATCTGGTAATTCGATAGCTTTTCACCGGTAATTTTAGCAAACCTGGTCATTCGCTCAAGCAAATCTTTATCAACTTTCCTTACCTCCGCCAGCGTACATTCAAAAAGTTTATAAACAACTGAAAAATTATACCTTTCTTGTTCATCCTTAAGGGCTTTTTTATTCACCAGAATAAGATCAAACTTCTTTTTTGTCGATAAAGCTATTATTGCGCCGGTAACCGAATTCTCGGTGAGCACATAATATTCGCTATTTTCCTCAAGAATTTTTTCTAAATTAACCCGGTTGATTTCGTCGTTGTCAAGCACTAACGTTCTGATGCGAGCCATAATTCATTCCTCCCTTTTTATTAATTTGTATAAGAACTATTTAATAGATAATTATAGTAATTAAACTTCATCCTGTCAATCAAAATCACGGCAGCTAAAAAACAGCCAGAATTTTGGCTGTTTTTATTTTGAATACTTAGTGGGAGCTGGCGTCGCGCAGCGACGCATTTCCCCAATGGCACGGGCGGTAGGAATCGAACCCACGCAAGAGGTTTTGGAGACCTCTGTACTACCATTATACGACGCCCGCATAGCATTAGACGGCGAGCAGAACTCGCCGCCTAGATGCTTATTTTGTTTCTTTATGCAAAGTGTGCTTTTTGCAATGCTCGCAGAATTTTTTAAGCTCCAGCCGGTTTTTCAAAGTTTTTTTATTTTTCCTTGAAAAATAGTTGACGCGCTTACAAACCGTACACTCCATTTTTATCATGTTATCTTGCGACATAAAATTTCATTTAATTATTAATTTGACATTCTAAAATCAAAAATCGCTTGTGGGCCGGGAAGGATTCGAACCTTCGAAGGCGTGAGCCAACAGATTTACAGTCTGTCCCAGTTGACCGCTTTGGTACCGACCCGGAAAATTAACTGAGCCGTTGCGCGGAATTGAACCGCGGACCTACTCCTTACCATGGAGTTGCTCTACCAGCTGAGCTACAACGGCAATAAAAAAATTTTCAATTTTCAATTTTCAATTTTCAACAAAACCAATATGCTGGTCATAAAAATTTTTGAAAATTGTAAATCAAAAATCGAAAATTATAATTCGTCAATTTGTCTCTTAAATTCCGCCAGCTTATTGTTCTCCGGATTGGCTTTGGCTAGCTTTCCGTAAGCCTCTAAAGCCAAGGCTTTATCTTTTATAATTATACTGATTTCCAGCATGGTGTCAAGGTATCTGGGGTTAGACGGCTCTAATTTTAGGGCCTTTTTTAAACTAGCCAACGCTTCCTTCGATTTGCCCATGGCGCGGTAGACTTCGCTTAAGTTAAAATGGGTCTGGGCGTTTTGCTTATCCAGATTGATGGATTTCAAATACTCGTCGCGCGCTTGGCTTAAATCCCCTTTTTCCTTGGCAATTTGCGCCAGCTGGCCGTAAATATCTTCGTCTTGCTTTAATTTTAGGATATGTTCAAACGTCTGCTTGGCTTCTTCAAATTCTTTTTTTTCAAAATAAATTTGGCCTAACTCTTTAAAAGCTTTGATATTTTTAGAGTCAAAACCGATAATTTCAATATATTTTTTCTCGGCCGCGGCCAAATCATCGCGCTTGGCCAGCTCTTCTGCCTGCGAAAACAACTGGCCGATTATCTCTTCCGCGTTCAAACTTTCATGAACCCGGTAATTATCTTTAGCTTCTAAAAGCGCGCGCAATTTAGACGCAAAAAACTCGCTCACGGCGCCGGCAGCCGGCTTTAAAACAGCGTTAACTCCAGCCGTCCATTTTATCAAATTTCTTTTTAAGCGATTGGAAATAATGCGCTCTTTAAACTTAGCTTCTTTCTCCGCCGGGATAATGTCCACGTCCAAAGCGGCCAAAACGGAAAATTTCCGGCTGACGATCACAATTATGATGCTTAAGCTGATCAAAATTAACAGCAGTGGAATTATATTATACATATTAAGCTCGGCCGTTAGAGCCGAATAATTTTATTTTTCCGGCCACCACTTTTTCCATGGCGGCGATAGTCGGAAAAAGCAAATTTCTCGGATCGGTTTCTTTCTTATTTTTTAGGCAGTTTGAAATCAGCTGGCGGCAAAACGCTACCTTGATATCAGTGCCGATATTGATGATATCAACGCCTTCTTTTATGGCTTTCCTGATTTTAGCGTCCGAAACGCCGGACGCGCCGTGCAAAACAAAAGGAATTTTAACCTGCTTTTTTATGTCTTTAAGCAGGCTAAAAATTATGTCTTCGTTGGCGTGCACGCCGTGCGCCGTGCCGATCGCCGCCGCGATGGTATCAACCTTTGTCTCTTTGACGAATTTAACTACCTCGTCAGACTTGGCTAAAGGAATCTCTTTAAGCCTCGAGGTAATATCGCCGTGCGAACCGGCAATGGCGCCGACTTCTCCCTGAACCCAGACCCGGCGGGCGTGAGCCACTTTAACCACTTGCTTGGTTAATTTTATGTTTTCGTCCAACGGCAGACTGGAAGCGTCAATATGAACCGAAGTGAAGCCGGAGCTAATGCATTCAAAAACAGTATCAAAGCTTGAGCCATGATCAAGATGCAAAGCGATCGGTACGGCCGCGGCCACGTTTTTAGCCACCGTGGAAACTATATGGGTTAACGGCTTAAGCCCCATGTAGCGGATGGCGCTTTCCGAAACCTGGATAATGGCCGGCGAACCGGCTTTAACCGCGGCCTGGGCCACGGCTAAAATTGACTCAAAATTGGTAATGTTAAAGGCGCCTAAAGCGTAGCCTCTCTTTTTAGCGTCGCTTACTAAATCTTTTAGGTGGACCAGCATAATTTTATTTGGTTATGGCTTGGGCGATTTTATAAAACTCATCGGCGTTTAAACTGGCGCCGCCGACCAGCAAGCCGTCCATGTTTTCCAGATTATTAAAGCCTCCGACGTTTTTTTCATTGATGCTGCCGCCGTAAATTACTCGAAAATTTTTGTTGACTACCGGCATGCCGAACATATCGTTTAAGGCCAGCTTGATTATTTTATGGGCGTACTCGGCTTCGGCCGGCTCGATCGCCGTGCCAGTACCGATGGCCCAAATCGGCTCGTAAGCCACAATTATTTGCCTTTCCCCGAAAACGTCAATGCCGGACAAGGCTTGCTGCAATTGTTCGACTAAAACGAAATCGCGCTTGTCTGACTGCTTATCTTCCATGCTTTCGCCGATGCAGACTACGGGCGTAAGATTTTCTATTTCCAAAACCGCCCTGACTTTCTTATGGATCATTTCGTAATTTTCGAATAAATACTTGCGCCTTTCGCTATGACCCAAAATCACATAGCCGCAGCCGGCCTCGGCCAGCATGCCGGCCGAAACTTCGCCGGTGTAAGCCCCTTTGTCTTCCCAGGACGCGTTTTGCGCGCCCAATTTTATGGCGCTGCCTTCAAGAATTTTAGCCGTTTCGGTTAAAGCTAATAGCGTCGGACAAATCACCACTTCGCCCTGATTAAAGTCCGCGAATTTTTTCTTAAATTCTTTAACCAAACTTAAAGATTCACCCAAGCCGAGGTTCATTTTCCAATTGGCGATGATATATTTTTTGTTGGGCATATTTACTTAAATTAATTATTAAAATTAATAATATTCATTATATCATACTTACGGTTTTGCGCCATAATATAGATCTACCATTTTTTTCGTCAGAGCGAAGCGGTCGGCATCGCTTTTCGCTCCTAAAACTACGGTTACTATTTCTTCGCCGGCTTCATTTTTAAAGCAGCTGACTAAGCAGTAGCCGGAGGCGTTGATAAAGCCGGTTTTTCCGCCCATGATTTTCACCCCGTTTTCCGGAAAAGCGCTTAACAGCTGATCAGTTGAATCAATGGATTTCTTCTTCCCTTGCTTGGTGGTAAATTCGTAGCGTTTGGTTAAAGCCGCGCGGCTGATGTCCGGTTGGGCCAAGGCGATTTTAGCGAACAAGGCGATTTCGCGCGCGGTTGAAATATTATTGTCGCTTAAACCGACCGCGTCGGCAAATCTGGTGTTTTTAAGCCCCAGATTTTTTATTTTTTCATTGATTTTTTGGGTAAACTCCGGCTCGCTTAAACCCGTTGCGTGGACCAGCGCCGCTGTGGCCGTGTTGTCCGAGCCCACTAAGCTAAAATAAAACAAATCTTTAACCGTTACCTGATCGCCGGTATAAAGATAAATCCGGCCGCCTTCGCGTTTGTCCTCGGCCTTAATTTCATAAACCGCGTCCCAGCCCGGATTATAATCCAAAAAGGTATAAGCCGTAAATAACTTGGTAATACTGGCGATCGGCCAGGCGCGGTCAGGGCGTTTAGAAAAATAAAGCTGATTTTTCTGCGCGTCAAAAATCGCGCCGTTTTCCGCCGCTAAGTCAAACTCCACGGCCTCAGGATTATTTTCCATTTCTACCGGCTTGTCAGCGTTTTGCGGCAGGCTGTTAAGCGGCAAATCCAGGCCCGGAAGCTGGGGCAAGGCCGGCAGGCGTTTTGACTCTTCCATCACTCTGACCATGGCCTTGTTTAATTTGCTGGCGGCCGGCTCAACTTTAATATTATTAGGCGGACTATATTCAACCACGCCCAAAACCTTACCGGCCGCTTGAGCTTTTTGCGGCGCTAAAACCGCGCCACCCGCCGCCAAACCCAGGTTTAAAAAAATCGTGGAAATTAATAGGCTGATTGTCGCGGGAATAAGCATAATTAATTATTCACCTCCTTATTTTCAGAAAGCATCCGATCAATCGTATCGTCGGCGTGCAGACGTTCGTAATCGGGCAAATCTTTTATATCGTTAAGCCCTAAAAATCTTATAAAATCAAAAGTGGCCGTGTAATATGTTTCATTTTTTTTCTTATCCGCCTTGCCTTCAATCAGGCCGCGGATTAAGAGATTTCGTAAAATCAAGGAACAGTTGACTCCCCTAATCCGATCCAAGTCAATTTTTGAAACCGGGCCGCGGTAAGCGATGATGGTTAAGGCCTCTAAGCTGGGGCGGCTTAGCTCGCCCATAGTTTCGTCTTTAATGAACTCTTGCACGGCTTTAGCGTTCTCCGGCGCGCTAACCATCTGGTATTTACTGCCATCTTTAATAATCTGCACGCCGGCCTGGCCGGTTTTATAATTTTCCAAGAGTTCGTCCGCCGCTTTAATCACTTCTTTTTTATCCGCCTTAAGCAAATCAGCCAAAAGGCTGGCGGCCATTGGTTTAGCGGAAATAAAGAGCAATGATTCAATTTTGGATTTAGTTGACATATTTATATTTTATTTATCTCAATCTCCCCAAACATCTCTCCCTGCATTACCATTACGTCTTTTTGCTTAATTAGCTCAAGCAAAGCCAGAAAACTGACAATCATTTCGGTTTTATTTTGCGCTCCGGACAAGATATGGCTGAAGCTGATTTTTATTTTATTTAAAAGCGTTTCTTGAATAGTTAAAATCTTTTCTTCAATGCTAACCGCGCGCTCCAAGCTTTTTTCTTCTAATTTTTCAACAGGAACAATATTTTTAATTATCTCACCGAACACCTGGCCGAGCTCCGCCGCCGTTAATTTTTTGGGCGGGGAAAAAACCTGAGCGCTGGCTAAAATCGCCTGACGGTTGAATTCGCGGGCGAAGGAAAAGCGCTTTTTACCGATTAGGGCTTCGATTTTTTTGGCCGCGGCCAAAAATTCTTGGTACATCCTGAGCTGGTCTTCAAATTCCTGGATTTCCTCTTCTGCTTCGCCTTTTAAAAACGGTAGCAGAGCCTTTGATTTAATTAGCAACAATTTAGCCGCCACCACTAAAAAATCCGCCATCTCTTCAGGTTTAAGATTTTTTGCCAGTTTTATATATTCAATGTATTGGTCAGCGATTTTTGCCAGGCTGATTTGCGTTATATCCATCTCTTCTTTTTCTATAAGCTGCAACAGCAAACCCAGCGGCCCTTCAAATTTATCAATTTTAAAATTCATAATTATTTCTTTTTCTTCTTCACCACCTCGAATTTTTTCTTAATTCCAAAATTGCCGAGTAAAGCATTTTCCATTTTCACAAAATCCTTAACCGCCATCTCCACCGAATGATTGAAACTGCCGGAAGTGAAGACCGCTCTTTTCATGCCGGCCAATTTTTTTTCCATGACCACCGGCAGTTTATGCAGTCCGCCGAAAGCGCTCATAGCGCCGGCTTTGACTTTTAGGAGTTTTTCCATAACCGCCTCGCCCGGAATTTTTACGACTTTGACTTTTTTCCCGCCGGCTTTAGAAATAAACTGCGCCAATTTTTTAAAATCCAAATTATGGTCAGCCGGCAGTAAGACTAAATAATAATCTTTATCCGCGATCACGAGTAGCGCCTTGGCGATTTCATTTAGCTTCTTGCCCATGGTCGCGGCCGCGTCATAAGCCGTGTAAACGGTCTTATGCTCCAAGACGTCATGCTTAACCCCGGCTTTTTCCAAATATTTAGCTAATTTTAAAGGAAATTTTAATTTTTTAGCCATATTTTTTAGTTAAAAATTATACCCATATTATAGCATTTGTCCCCTCTCCTTGCCAAGGAGAGGGTTAAAGTAAGGTCTACTAGCCAATAAAAAAACCGGCCTCGTTCCACTCTCTATGAGTGAACGGGCCGGCAGTATAGTTCCCCCTTGATAAAGGGGGTTAGGGGGATTTTTAGTTTTTAGGGACAAATCCCCTTAAGCATCCCGTCTTCCAGTCTGGTCGCGTTACCGACGGCCAGGGGCTTTTCGTCCAGGATCGCCTCCACCCTGGCGCGGTTGAAGCTCTCACCTGCTGATTTACTGGCAGGCAATTGTGAAGTTGTGATATCCCGCCAGCTTGCCTCGCTTTCCTTGGGCTTAATTGCCACTGAACCGTAGTCGCGGCAAAGCGGGCAGATAGCCGCCTCCCATTCCTGGATGGGATAACGGACAATCGGTACGACTGCGAACGCTCCAACGTCCTCCACGTATATCTCCTCGAGGCTCCCCCGGTTGAGCATAACCAGCTCAAGCGGCAGAATCTTGGCGGCCGGCTGTTTGGCATGAAGCTCCGTAACTGCTTCAATAAAGCCGGTGCCACGGGTGCAGAAATCCTCAATCATCAGGACCTTATCGCCCGGTTCGACGCCCGACAGCAGGGTGATTTTGCCGCCGACCTTTTCCATTTTCACTTCAGCCGACTCGGGCAGGTACATCAGCTTGATGATGTCCTTTGCCAGCAAAGTAGCGCCGTCGGGGATGCCGCAAATCTTGTTCGGTCTGAGACTGGCCATCCGGTCGAAGGCGTTAATCATCTGCCAGGCCATGATCAGCCTGATGTTAGGCGGTGCCAGCAGAATCTTTGAGACGAAGAAACCGTCACTGTGTAACAGGGATTTCAACAGCGCGTGCTTCCCCGGCCTGCCCGCGGCCGCCGCTTGATAATCATAGCGCCAGAAAGCCTAGAAAAGTTGAGCTAAGTAGACGAACTCTTCGGCACTCATGATATAATCCATGAAATTCGCCGGGTGAAACTTTAACGCCTGTTCCTTGGTACAATCTAATATTTTCGACATATTTCCCCCTTTCTAACCGTTTCTGAACGTAATCAATCCATCAGCCTAAACCGCTTCCGCCAGTCTGATTTCCTCTGCCGCTTTTCGTGCGTTAGCCAATGGATCGCCTTTGCGCAGGTCAGTACCCATGACGATATAGCTGGCGCCGTTAGCCCTGGCCTGTCCCGGCGTGGTCACCCGTTTCTGTGTTCCGAGGTCGGACCCAGCGAATCTGATTCCCGGGTTGATGACGGTGAAGTCAGGATTGATTGCCAGCACATCGGCTGTTTCCTGGGGAGAGCAGACAATTGTGCGGACTCCCGCATCCGAAGCCATCTTTACCCAGCGCAAGACCACCTCTTTCGGCGTTCCTTGGATGCCCAGTTTATCAAGGTCTGCCTGATTCAAAGAAGTCAAAAGGGAAACAGCTATTACTTTGGGCGCATACGGTCCTTCGCCAAAATTATCTTTAACCGCCTTGACCGCCTCTTGCAAAGCCGTTTCACCGGCCAGACAATGTACCGTAAATCCCAAAATCCGACCCTGGCCATATTTGGTAACTTCCTTGGCTGCCCCGGCCACCGTTGCCGGAATGTCGCCGTACTTGAGATCCAGCATGATTCGGTAAGAGGTCCTATTGATGATATAGCTTACTACATTTTCCGTTGTGAAAAGCTGGTGCGTTAATATCTCCATACCCAGCTTTACCGCGCCAATTTCTCCCTGAAAAGCCGCCAAATAACCCTCCAACTCTCCCAGGGACCCAACATCCGCCGCAAAAATAATTCTGTCCTTTGGTTCCATGATTTTTTCTCCTTTTTCGCAAAAAATTGATGTTACCGCCCAAAAACTTTTTTCCAGATTGCTAAAATCTCCAGCGCTTGGCAACTGCGGCAAATAAGCGGCCGCGTTTCAACCAATACTCCTCCTTTCGTCAGTTAAAATACCATCTCCCCTTCCGGCAGCTTAAAATATAAATTATACTCCCTTAAACTGCAATAGACTAAAATGCCGTTCAGCATAACCAAATCAAGCGCCAGCTGGGGATTTTTTCCGTCCAGCTCTTTAAACATCTCCCGAGTGAGCGGCGTAGCCGGACAAACGCAGGGACATTTATAACAACCAGCCTTGTACGCGTAAGCCATAGCTGCACCCTCCTTTCCTAAAATCAATAAATTGTAAAGGTCAATCTATATATAAAATAAAACCCAAAGATAACTCCTTGGGCTTATTATATTTAACTGTATTTTACCTCAAAAGTCAATGCTATCTGACCGGTACGGAAATCGGGGCCGGCTTGGCATTATCCAGTTTGGCGATTCTCTGCTTTAAGCATTGGTAGCCGGCGTCATGCAGGTAGCGGGTGTCAAAGAAAAAAGATTTATCAGCGCCCTGCTCTTTATTGGCCGTCTGGAAAACCGCGCACAGCTCGTAAGTATCTTTAGCGCTGACCTTGTAATCAAACGCCTTATTCGTGCCCGGATCGGTAATGTCGTTTTCGGTGATGAAATAAAGCGAGCCGCCGTTTAATAAATCGCTTAAAGCGGCCGGCAATTTTTCGTTCTCGCTGTAATAGGCGTTAATGGCGTTGTCAATCTGCGAAAATTTATTGATGATCGCCTGGTCGTATTTCTGCTGGCGCACTTTAAAGGGCGAATCAATGAAGAAAAAAGAGGAGATCAGGGCGATTGCTACGATGGCGATTGAACCGTAAAAATAAGCTCTAATAATATTATTATTCTTGGCTACGTCCTCGCGCTTTATGTCATAAAAATAAAAGCTGAAGATCAGCGCGGAGATTAAAATCGAGCTTAAGGATTTTAAAATTATTTTCGCGGTCAGCTCGCCGTTTAAGAAACTGCCGACCGTGGCGATAAACCAGCCGATCATGACCACGGCCGAAACCAATAAAATAAAATAAGTCAGCCATTTTCTTACGCCTGACTCGCGCTCTAATTTTCCTGATAACAAATTTTTATTGACCAGCCACATCATCACGAAATAAATCGGCGCCGCGATAATCATGGCTGAAATGGCGAAGCGCAAAGCGTCTTGCGAAAAATTGCCCGGCGCCAGGCTTAAAGCGTCCGGCACTGTCTTATTGATAATCTGAAAAATGATCATGCCGGTGGAAAGGGAAACAAATACCAGCGAGACCAGTGATAAAAGATAATAAAAAGCGAACTTGGCATTTTGTTGTTTTTCCATAAATTTATTTTACGAGTTATTAATTATAAGTAATTTTATTAATAAACCATTAAGCCCTGATTAAGCGGCGGCGATTATTTAATCGGCAGCCTGCGTTGCCGGTTTTTAATAATATTTAAGGCCAATTTCTTGCCCAGCCTAGTCAATTTAACTTTTTGGATAAACCACTTCTTAGCGGTTTTTTTGCCTAAAGCGGTCAAGAGGTCGCCGGCTACCAGCAAGTCCAGACTTTTATGAATTATGTCCTGAATTTGCTTCCGGTTTTTACCCGCTTTAGCATACCAGCCGTAAAATTCAGCCGGCAAAGAGAATTTTTCATTATAACTTTTTTCCAAAATATATTTTTGCAGTTTGGAAAGCCGCATAAAAATTAGTCTTTCTTGATTTTAATATTCAGCTCTTTTAGCTGCCGCTCGCTGACTTCTCCGGGCGAATCCATCATTAAATCCTTGCCATGGCCGTCTTTAGGAAAAGCGTAAATGTCGCGGATTGAGTCCCAGTCGTTAAGCGCCATTAAAATCCGGTCTACCCCGGGCGCGTTGCCGCCATGGGGCGGAGCGCCGTATTCAAAAGCGCGGATCATAGCGCCGAATTTATTATCAACCTCTTCGCGGGTGTAGCCGGCGATCTCAAACGCTTGATACATTATTTCCGGCTCATGATTCCTGATCGCGCCGGAAGAAACTTCAAAACCGTTTAAAATCAGATCAAATTGATAAGCTAGAATATCTAGCGGCTTTTTCGTCTTAAGCGCGTTGAGGCCGCCCTGGGGCATGGAAAATGGATTATGGGAAAAATCCACCCGCCCCTCTTCAATTTCCGAATAGTCATACATGGGAAAATCGACGACCCAGCACCAAGCCGCTTTATTTTTGTCTTTAAGCCCGAGCCGCGCCGCGCACTCATTGCGCACCGCGCCTAAGCTTAAGCAAACCGTTTTCCAGGAGTCAGCGCCGAAAAATATTATATCACCGGCTTCGGCTTTTACTTCTTTAACAATCGCTTGCGCCAGCTCGTCGCCCAAAAATTTAACGATCGGCGATTGTAATTCGTTTTTTTCCTTAACAATAATATAGGCCAATCCCTTAGCGCCCTTAGCTAGCGCCACGGCCGTAATTTCGTCTATTTCTTTGCGCGAAAATTTCGCGCCGCCCGAAACTTTTAAAGCATGGACAACACAGCCGCTCTCCCCGGCCATATCGGAAAAAACTTTAAAGCCGCAGCCTTTAACCAAAGCGGTAACCGGCTCAATTTCCAGGTCAAACCTTAAATCAGGCTTGTCCGTGCCGTACTTATCCATGGCCTCGCGCCAGGGAATTTTTTTAAAATTATTATCATCGGCCAAGGCCACTAATTTTTTATTTGAAAACTTCTTGGTTACGTCTTTCCATAACGGCTCCATAATCTTCCAAATATCTTCCTGCGTGACAAAGCTCATCTCCATATCCAGCTGATAAAACTCGCCGTAATGGCGGTCCATGCGCGGATCCTCGTCGCGGAAGCAGGGCGCGATCTGAAAATACCGATCCAGCCCGCCGACCATGAGTAACTGCTTAAACTGCTGGGGCGCCTGGGGCAAAGCGTAAAACTTCCCCGGATAGAGCCGCGATGGCACTAAAAAGTCGCGCGCGCCTTCGGGCGAGGAGTTGGCTAAAATCGGCGTCTGCACTTCGGTAAAATCCAGGCCGTGAAAATAATTTCTTAGAAACTGAAAAAATTCGTCCTTGGTTTTAAGCATTTCCTGGAGCTTCGGCCGCCTTAAATCAACGAAGCGGTATTTTAAGCGCAAAGCCTCTCCCGTCTCCACTTCTTTTTCCTCGCTTAATTCAAAGGGCGGGGTTTTTGACCTTGATAATATTTCGATTTCCGAACATTCAATTTCCACTTCGCCGGTTTTAAGTTTTTTATTAATCATGTCGTCCGGCCGCGGCGCCACTTTGCCCTTGATTTTTATGACCCATTCATGGCGCAATTTATCCGCCTCGTCCCAGGCCTTGGCGCTTATTTTCGGATCAAAAGTCAGCTGGGTTAAGCCGTAGCGGTCGCGCAAATCAATAAAAATCAGGCCGCCATGGTCGCGCCGGCTATGCACCCAGCCGCAAAGCTCCACGTTCGCGTCTACGTCTTTTTTTGTCAGTTCGCCGCAAGTATGAGTCCTAAGCATAATAATTTAAGCTAAGATTACTAATAAATAGTTGTGCTTATATTTTAACTTATTTTCCTAATTTTAGCAAGAAAAAAGAGCTGGACGATTCTGGTCCAGCTCAACTAATGACAGCAACACGCCGAATTACTGTCCACAGGACTGTAAAAAAGGCACATTTACCGCGCCTTGCGCAGTCCGTCGCCACAAGCTCACGGCTTGGCCTTTGCCGTTCTCCGCTTCCTGACAGGCATCGCTTTGAGCTTCTTTCTCATCCGCCTCGCCCAAATCCTTGACTGCCATACCAACCTGAATAAAATAATTTGCCATGTTATCCTCCTCCCCAAAGGTTCATAAAAAATATTTTAAAAAGGAGCTCATAATGATCCTCGCCTCCTTTTCTGTTTTTTTATCTGTTTTGATTTTTACTAATTTTTTTAAATCACAATTCTCCGCCAGTCTTAACAATTTAACCGAATTTTCGCTGATTGTCAATCCTGGCTCGGCCGGACACTTGTCGCAGACCAAACCGCCGCGCGAAGCGTCAAACTTCAGGCCGGCCGGCGCTAGCTTGCCACCGCAGTTTACGCAACAGTAGAGCTCGGGCTTATAACCGAGTTCGGATAACAGTTTAAAAATAAAAAAACTATTAAGCTGACCGCTATCCAGCGAATTTAATATCTCTAAATAATCCTTTAATAAATTAAATAATTTTTCATCCGCCTGGCCGGCTTTAACCAGTTTATTGAAAATATTGACTGCTTCGCCCGCGACCGTTAGCTTATCCAAATTATTTTTGATATCAGCGTAACAATTTTCACTGACGGCCGCGCCCACATAATCGTACTGACGGCCGCGTATCGCCATGATTTCGCCAAGCGTTAGCGGCTCAAGATGGCCGGCCAGCTTGGATTTGATTTTTTTCATGCCGCGCACGGTAAGCTCCAGCTTGCCCCGCTCCAGCGAATAAACCGTTACCCGGCCGTCGCCCTCGCCTTGAGCGCGGCGATTTAAGATTATGGCGGTCAAATTATAGGTTTCTTCCATTTATTTTTTATCCAAATAACTCTGTAAAATCAGCATGGCGGCGATTTCGTCGCGGCCGGACTTGGTTTTTTTATCGCCGGGCAAAGCGTCCGCGGCCTTACTTGACAGTCTCTCGTCTACAAGTTCAATCGGTATTATTACTTTACTTTTTAATTCATCTAAAAAATCATTGAATTTACTTGATACATGATACTCAATACTTGATACTTGATATGGCTTGCCTAAAATTAATTGGTCAATTTCTTCAGCCTTAATCAACTCTATAATCTCATCAGCCAGGCTTACGGTCTTAAACGGCGTGGCGATTTTAGTCTCCGAGTCAGCCAGCGCTAAACCGATTCTTTTTTCACCCCAATCTATACCTAAATATTTTATATTAATTTTATTCATATCTAGTTAATATCTCATGTCCGGTTTCAGTCACGACGACCGTGTGCTCAAATTGCGCAGAGAGAGAACCGTCCGCGGTTAAAATGGTCAGCCCGTCGGCTCCGTCTTTAATCCGCCAGTCGCCCGCGTTAATCATCGGCTCAAGCGCTAAAACCATGCCCGGCTTTAAAATTATTTTATTATTGTAAGACAAATCGTAATTGGGAACCTGCGGATCTTCATGCACGCCGTAACCGACGCCATGGCCGACTAAATCGCGCACCACGGAAAAACCGGTAGTGTTAACATACCGCTCCACCGCTTTACCGATATTATTCAGGCTATTGCCGGGGCGAACCTGTTCTATGGCGACAACCAGCGCCTGTTTGGCAACTTTGATTAATTTTTGCGCCTCGCGACTAGCTTTGCCAACCGCCGCGGTCGCGGCCATGTCCGTATAAAAATTTTTGTATTTCATGCCGACGTCTAAGTTAATAATATCGCCGGATTTTAGCTGGCGCGAGGGCAGAGACGGCGCGTGCACTACTTCATCGTTAAGGCAGGCGCATAGCACGGTAGGAAACGGCTTATCTCTTTTACCGGACTTAAAGCCTTTAAACGCCGGTACGCCGCCGGCCTCCTTAATTAAAAAATCAGCCATTTGTTCCAAATGGCCGGTGGTCGCGCCCGGTTTTATTTCAGCCAAAAGCTGCTTCATAATACCGCCCAGTATTTTTCCGCCCTGGCGCAGAAGTTCTATTTCATTTTCATTTTTTATGGTAATCATAATAAACTTAATGCTTTTAACTTTGCCAATATTTCCGCCTGAATTACCTTAATCGCCCGCTCGCCGTCTATTTTTAAAAGCTTACTCTGTTTTTTAAAGTAGTCAAGCAGGGGCTCACCTTCATGGCGGTAAACCTTTAAGCGGTGCGCGATTACCTTGGGCTTATCGTCGTTTCTGGTAAATAGTTTAGCGCCGCAGATATCGCAAACGCCGGCGTTGATCGGCGGATTATAGGCCAGATGATAAACCTTGCCGCAGGCGCACATCCGGCGCTGGCCTAATCGTTGCTTTACTTCGCGGTCGCCGACCGCAACTTCCAAGGCGTAAACCCGGTCATTTTTTTTAAGTGTTTTTTTAAAAATAGCCAAAAGCTCATTCAACTGCTTTTTATTCCTGGGAAAGCCGTCAAAAATAAAACCCGGGGCTTTATGCTTTAAGCTTTTGGCCACCAGTCCGACGGTAATTTTATCCGGCACTAACTTTCCGGCGCGCAAGTACTTATCAGCCGCTTGGCCCAGTTTAGTTCCGGCCGCGATTTCGGCGCGAAACAGGTCGCCCGTGGAAATTTTTTTAAAGCCGGTTTTGGCCGCGAGCATTTCCGCTTGCGTGCCTTTGCCCGAGCCGGGCGGCCCGAAGAATATGATAATTGTTTTTGCCATAATAATCTATTTTTATTTGATACGTTATATTTTTGGTTTATCCCCGTAGGGGGAAAAGGTTTTCAAAGGTTTAGGCCGCCAATTTCATGGGCGGATGGTAATCAGATGCCGGTGCTTTCGGCGCGGCACTGCTCGGCGTTTTTCCCGGTTTATAATTTCCGGCGAAACTGACAACGTTTTTTTTAATGCCTAAGCTTTCCATGCCGCTACTCTCGACGTTTTTGCCTACGCCTAAACCTGAGCTAGCGGAAATGCTTGCTTTAGCGTTAGTTACGCCGATACTTCTATTTGTTGTACTGCCTAAAACGCCGATTTTCGGCCGGCCATGTTCATCATGAAAATCATTATCCAGCGCCCGCAGGTATTTTTTCACGGCAGGTTTACCGTTTTTAACCGAACTAACCATGCCAGCCCGATCTTTTTTAGCGTGTTTAATCACCGCGTCAATAAACTTGCTGGCGACCACAGCACCGTTAGCGCTGGCAATATCTTTTGCAACTTTTCCAATGGAAAATTTACTGGTGCCGAAGGCTCTTTTAGCCCCGGTAGTCAATTTACTCCTAATCGCATAATTATCAATTTCCTTAAGAATTTTTTTAGTCTCAGTAAAACCGACCCTTTTGTATTTATTGCTGCCTAATGAAGCAATAGTTTTTAGCGTCATATGATTATAATTTATCGCTTGGCCTAAATTTGATTAAATTTTCGTGCGAGGACTGTTTGAGGCCGAGTACTCTCGGCCGAGTTCCGCAGTAGAAAATATAATAAATTTAGGCCAAGCTTTATGTCGTAATATTACCTAAGCGGTTGCCTTACCATTCGCCACTTTAGACTTATAGAAAAAATAGCCTACCACCGAAAAAGTTATGACCGGCGACACCCAGCTGGGAATATGGACGCCGAAACTGTCGGCCAGCATGATCATGCCTAAAAATAATATGGAATACATGGCGCCGTTTTTCAGATATATATATTTTTTTACCCGATGGATATTGCCGATTGTAAACTGGCGCACCACCAAAGCCCCTAAGCCGTTGCCCAATAATATGAGCGGCACGGATAAAGTAAAGGCGAAGGCGCCCAAGACTCCGTCAATCGAAAAGGTCGCGTCAATCACTTCCAAGTAGAGTATCTTACTCATGTCGGACAAATGACTTTTGGCCAAATCTTTTTCCCGCATCTCGGCGTTTTGTTTAAAGCCGTGGGTGATGAAAAAAGCGGTTGAGCCGACCACCGCGCCGAAAGCCATGATCGGATCCTTTTCCAGGGCAAACCAAACAACCACCGCCAAAATCACCGACACCACGGAAAAAAACCAGATGCCATTTTTATAAAAAAAATGCTCGCCCTTAAGTCCGAAATTCTTAGCTTCCAAAAACAGCCAATGGAAAAATAAAAAAATCAAGAATACGCCGCCGCCGACGAGCAGCATGGGCGCTGATCTTTCCACGGCGGCTATGACGCTCGGATCGGAAGAAAAAGTCGCGGTAATGGCGTCTAGCGGCCCTAAGCCGGGCGTGGCTAGCCAGACGATCAGCCAGGGTAAGAGTCCCCTGATTAAAAACACGGCCAGTAGCAGGCCCCAAATTAAAAACCAGCGCCTGGCCTTAGCGGCCATAGTGGAAAGAACTTCGGCGTTGATAATAGCATTATCAATACTGGATATGGTTTCAAACAAGCACAAACCTAAAACAATAATGATAATTTCAAAAATTCCCATATATTTTATTATATCACACAAAAACCAAACAAAAAACCCCTACAATATGGGGTTATATAAAATTTGAGCGAGCGGCTAATGGCAAATTTTCGTGCGAGGACTGTTTGAGGCCGAGTACTCTCGGCCGAGTTCCGCAGTAGAAAATTTGCTGTTAGCCGCGAAGCGATTATGTCGTAATTTTCTACATGCCTTCGTACTCGCGCATGGTTAATTGCGACTCAATCTGCTTAACGGTTTCAATCACCACCGAGACGACGATGAGGAGCGACGTGCCACCGATGGTTAAGGCCTGGATGCCGGTAAAATAACGCAAAATTAAAGGCAGGATGGCGATTATGCCTAAAAATAAGGCGCCGACAAAAATAATTTTATGAGTGGTATTGGCTAAATATTCGCTGGTATGCCGGCCCGGCCTGATACCCGGAATAAAGCCGCCTTGCTTTTGCAGATTTTCCGCGATTTGAGTCGGATGAAAAATAACCTCGGTGTAAAAATATGTAAAAGCGAAAACCAATAAAAAATATAAAATCGCGTAAACCAACTGGTTTTGGAAAAAATTTATGGTGGCTTGGGCGGCGTTGGCGATAAAGGCCGTTCGGGCGTGGATGAAAAATTGCGCGATCATGGGCGGAAAAATAACAACCGAAATGGCAAAAATAATCGGAATCACGCCGGCCATATTTACGCGCAAAGGCAGATGGGTTGACGTACCGCCGAACATCCGGTTGCCTCTGATCTGCCGCGCGTACTGCACCGGCACGTTGCGCTGGCCTTCGTTGACCACCACCACGCCGACAATCGTCACTAAGGCAATGGCAATAAAACCTAAAATCATGTAAAGCTTGGTCGGATCAAAAGTAACAATTACCTGCTGGGCGGTTTGCAATAATCCGGAAACGATGCCGGCAAAAATCAGAAGCGATATGCCGTTGCCGACTTTTTTCTCGGTCATGAGCTCGCCCAGCCACATTAAAAATACTGTGCCGGCGCTGACCGTGATAATTATGGTAAATAAATCAAAGGCGCTGATATCGCCTAAAATCAACCGGGACGAGCGGCGCAGTAAAGTAATCATGCCGTAAGCTTCCAGGGCGGCTAAAGGCACGGTCAGCCAGCGCGTCCACATATTGACTTTCTGCCGGCCGGCTTCTTCTTTATTCATTTCCTCAAGCTGGGGCACGATCATGGCGAGTAGCTGAAAAATAATGGATGAGGTAATATAAGGTCCAACGCCCATCATGACGATGGAAAAATTGGTCATACCGCCGCCGGCGAAGATATTCATCAGGCCAAGAATCTGATTGGAAGCGAAAAAATCCTTAAGCGCGGCTACATCCACTCCGGGAATCGGGATATGGGCGGCCAAACGAAAAATCGCCAGCATGCCCAAAATGAACAAAATGCTGTTTCTTAAATCGCGCGCTTTCCAAATTTGTAGCAGTTTCTCGTACATAACTATATTATATCACTTTTCCGCCGAGTTTTTCAATCTGTGTTTTAGCGCTAGCGCTTAACTTAACGCCGCTAAATTGCAAATTTTTTAGCTTAAGTTCGCCTTGTCCTAAAATTTTTATAGGCGCGGCGGCCGAGTTAACCAGTCCGGCGCTTAATAAACTCTTGCCGTTAACTTTAGCGCCATCTTTAAAAGCATCAT